>Ga0255338_1001127_pt1 | contig 56341 bp, 50 predicted proteins | sample MeOH1_35cm_T4_19_FD_203715 | JGI IMG/M metagenome (GOLD analysis project Ga0255338, IMG submission 203715) | Sandy soil microbial communities from University of British Columbia, Vancouver, Canada - MeOH1_35cm_T4_195 | ecosystem: Engineered > Artificial ecosystem > Sand microcosm > Unclassified ... | reverse complement strand
AGGTTGCGCAGCATGGTCGCCGAGTCCGTGTTCGCCGTCGGGAACAGGGTCTCGTACTTCTCCTGGGTCATCGAGATGAAGGCCTTCTTCGAGGCCTCATCGTTGGCGCCCATGAGCGAGGCGAAGGCGTTCAGGTACTCGCCGCCGCCCTGAGCCATCTCGGTGGAGAGCTTCTGCAGGTTGACTTCCGCGTAAGCGGCCTGCTTCTTCTCGTTGCGCACCCAGCCGCCCTTGACGTTGCAGCCCGCGGTCTCGGAGCTGATGCCGAAGGTCTGCGTGTACGTCCCGTTGGTCGTCCCGCCGAGCAGGGCGAAGACCTTCTTGTCCAGCTTGCCCGCGAACAGCTCGGTCCCGAGACCACAGCCGATGTTCGGATCGCTGCCGCCGGCCGCGTGCGCCGCGGAAATGAATGACGTCAGAACCAACATCGCCAACAGTGCCTTTTTCATGAGTTCTCCTTTGATCCTACGACAAAGCTTACGGCCGGGTTAAGTCTAACCCCGGCATCGCGGCTTGTCAATAGAGGCCCGGTCACTTCTTGGCGGGGGCCTTGAGCACCGACTCGATGTCGAGGGAGACGGCGACTTCCTCGCCGAGCATGAGCCCGCCGGCGTCGAGGGTCTTGTTCCACACGATCCCGAAGTCCTTGCGGTTGATCTTGCCGGTGGCCGTGAAGCCCGCGCGGGTGTTGCCCCACGGGTCCTTGGTCGTGCCGCCGATCTCGAGGTCGAGGACGACGGGCTTGGTCACGCCGTGCATCGTCAGCTCGCCGTGGAGCTTCGCCGAATCGCCCTTGGCGTCCGTGACCTTCGTGGACTTGAAGGACATCTCGGGGTGCTTCGCCACGTCGAAGAAGTCCGCGGACTTGAGGTGGCCGTCGCGCTTCTCGTTGTCGGTGTTGATCGTCGCGGGGTCGATCTTCGCCTCGACCTTCCAGGACTCCGGCTTGCCTGGCGTGAACTCGATGGTGCCGGAGAAGCCCGTGAAGCGGCCGGGGACCTTCCCGACGAGATGCTTGATGCGGAAGCCGACCTGGGAGTGCGACGCGTCGATCTCGTAGGTCTCGGCGCGGACGGCGGGTGAGAGGACGGCGAGCACGGCGGAAAGGGCGAGCAGCTTGCGCATGGGTTAGCCTCCTGTGCGGATGTGGCTATATGTAACAGGTTTGATTACATCTTGTCAAGAGGGGCGCGCGCGAGAATAGGCGCGCGCGCCGGCGCGCAGGCCGAAGCCCGCCGCCAGCACCGCGGCCGAGGCCGCGACCTGCATCCAGCCCCCCTGGGCGCCGAGCCACAGCGTGGCCCCGATGCCGGCGAACGGCACGAGCGCGCCCGAACCGAGAGGCACGGCGCCTCCGGCGCGGCGGGCGCGCCGCGCCAGCACGACGGCGCAGGTGGACAGGAACTGGGCGCCGATGACGACGTTCGAGAAATCCACGAGGCCGTTGAAGTCGAGCAGCAGGGCGGCCGCCAGGGCCGCGCCGGTGGACCACAGGATCGACGCCGAGGGCGTGCCGAAGCGCGGGTGGACCGCGGAGAGGGCCTTGGGCAGATGCCCCTCCTCGGAGAGGGCCACGAGGTAGCGAGGGCCTCCGAGCGCGGAGCCGGCGACGTAGCCCGTCATGGAGATCACCGCCCCGGCGGTCACGAGCGTCCCCCCCCAGGGGCCCATCAAGGCGGCCGCGGCGTCGGCCAGGGGCCGCTCCGAGGCGGCGAGGCCCGGGACCAAGGACAGCGCGGCGACCTGCACCAGGATGTAGAGGACGGCGGAGCCCCCGAGCGCGGCCAGCACGGCGAAAGGCACGTCGCGCTTGGGGTCGCGCGCCTCGCCGGCGGGCACGGGCACGGTCTCGAAGCCCTGGTAGGCGAAGTAGGCGAGGAAGCAGGCGGCGCCCAGCGGCCGCCACCCCTCGGGAGGCGGCTCCGGGCGCCACGCCGGCAGGGCGTGCAGGCCGGCCAGCGCGATCAGCGCGATCGGGATGAGCTTGGCGACGGTGAAGAAGTCCGTGGTCCACGCCCCGAGGCGCACGCCGCGCCAGTTCAGCGCGCCGAAGCCGCCGATGGCGAGGCAGGCGACGGTCTTGCCGATCTCCGGCCGGCCCGTCGCCCACGGCAGGTAGGACGCGATGCCGTTGGCCACCGCGGCCCAGCTGACGACCATCGTGATCCAGCACAGCCAGCCGATGGCGAAGCCCCAGTCCGGGCCGAACTCCGTGTGCGCGTACAGGGCCGGGCCGCCGGCGCGGTCGTGCTCGGAGGCCGCCTCCGCGAAGCACAGCGCCACGGGCGCCAGGAGCGCGGCCGTCAGCGCGTAAGCCAGCGGCGAGGCCGTGCCGAGGTGCCCGGCCAGGCGCCCGGGGAACAGGAACACGCTCGAGCCGACGACGGCGTTGACGCCGAGGCAGAGGAGGTCGAAGCGCGTGAGCAGGCGCTTGGGCGGATGCGTCACGGCTTCGCCTCCGCGGCGAGGAGGATCTTCGTGCCGACGAAGCTCTGGCTGTAGAGGCGGGCCGCCACGGCCCGCGGCAGCGAGAGGCACAGGTGCGGGAAGGCCTCGTGCTCCGCTTCCTTCAGCGGCGGGCCGTGCATCACCAGCCCTTCCTTGGTGAACAGAACGAACTCCCCCAGCGCGCTGGCGCGCACCGAGGTGCCGACCTGGGGCGGCTCCCACTGGAGCTGGCCGCCGACCTGGTCGGACTTCGGCCGCTCGGTGCTGGCGAAGCGCTCCTTGCTGACGATGGTCGCCGTCCTGGGCAGGGGACGCGTCTCCCCGCCGACGGCGCGGGGACGGGCGCCGGCGAGGAGCAGGCTCTCCGCGATCTGGTCGCCGCGCACGAGGTGGACCTTGTCGGCCTCCTCGTCGAGGCGTATCCAGAGGCTCATGATCTCGAGCTGCTTCTCGAGCAGGCGCTTCTCCTCGGACAGCGCCAGCCCCCCCTCGAACAGGGCCTTGCGCGAACGCGACAAAGTCGCCGCGCTCGCCTTGGCCCGGGCGAAATCCCGGGAGACGAGCGCGCTGAGGGCCCGGCGCTCGGCCAGGTCCAGGTCGAGGTCCTCGCGCGCCACCGCGAGGGCCGCGCGCTCGTCGGCGGCGCGCGCGGCGTTCTCCGCCACCCAGCGCCCCATCAGCCAGAGGCAGCCGATGATCGCCGCCCCGGCGGCGGCCAGGCCGAGGGCGCCGACGCGGCGGTCGAGGGCGCGAAGGCGGCTCTCGAGGGTTTCGCTCATTCGAAGATGAAGACCCGCGTCCCGTTCGGCACGGACGCGTACAGCTTCTCGAGGTCCGCGGCGCCGACGCGCACGCAGCCGTGCGAGGCCGGCCGTCCGAGCAGCTCTTCCCGCTTCGTGCCGTGGATCAGGTAGCCGTCGCCGAGGTTCATGACGAAGGCCCCGAGCTCGCCGGACACCATGCGCGACGGGTCGCCGGGCGGCGGCACGGGCTCCCCCGCCTCGACGTAGGCCCAGTCCGGCTTGCGCCACTGCGGGTTGACCGCCTTCCCGATGACGCGGAACTCCCCGCGCGGCGTCACGAACTCCCATTTGCGCCCGCTCTTGGCGTCCTTGAGGACGCCGCCGCGGCCCACCGACACGTCGGCCTGCCAAAGGAGCTGCGCTCCTTTTTTAATATAGAGCTTGTTGGCCTTCGCGTCGATGACCAGGTGCAGGGCGCCCTTCAGGCGCTTGGCGACCTTCGCGCGCAGCAGGCCGACCTCCCCCTCGATGGCTTTCTGCGTCCGCAGGTAGCCCTTGTCCTCGGGGAGTATGTTCGGGATGTCCTGGAGGAAGCGCGCGTCGCCCGCCCGCTCGCCGGCCTCGCGCACGAGGGCCCGCAGGGCACGGGAGCCGTCGTCGAGCGCGCGGGCCTCGTCCTCGAGGCGTCCCGCCTCGCGGGCCAGGGCGTCGCCGTCGCGCGAGATCGCGCAGGCGCGCCAGCCGAACGCGCCGGTCCACAGCGCGAGCGCCAGGGGATAGACCGTCCGGCCGAACGCGTTCTCGCTCACGGCAGGGGGATCTCGTCGACGGGGTCGTCGGGGCGGGTGGCCTTCGCGGCGCGGCGCTCGCTGGCCAGGGGCGCCAGCGCGCGGGAGGCGGCGTCGGCGACCTCGTCCGCGCCCTCGAAGGCGTCGCCGCGCGGGTGGGCGACGGAGCGCAGCACCGCGTCGCCCGTGCGCGCGTCGAGGGCGGAGACCTCGAGGCCCCGCCACGAAGGGTCCAGCGAGAGGAAGACGACGGCGTCGGCGCCGGTCGCGCGGCGGATCTCGTCGAGCAGGCGCGGGTTGCGGGCGGCCTCCAGGCCGATCGCCGAGCCGGCCAGGACGCTGTCGGATTCCTCGAGGGCGGAGGCGGTCAGGCCGAGGGACTCGAGGCGCCTCACGAGGGCCCGGGAGATCTCGACGCCCTTGCCGCGCGCGCCGCGCGTCGCGGCGACGGCCACGTTGCGGGCCCGGAACGAAGGAGAGCGGGACAGGGACTCCTGGCGCTCCGCGGTGCCGCACGCGGCGAGCAGGAGGAGCGCCGGCAGCAGGCGCCTCACCGGCGGCCTACCAGCCGTCGCTGTCGAAATCGTCGTCGTTCTTCCCCTTCTTGCCGCCCTTGCCGCCGAAGCCGCCCTTCTTCTCGAAGCCCTCGCCGCGAGGCTTCTTCTTGTTGTCGTAGCGGTTCTTGCGGTCGGAGAACGCCTTGCTGTCCGCGCCGAAGTTCGGGTTGCGCTCGCCGAAGCCGCCGGAGGGCCGGGGGGCGCCGCCGCCGGGCGCGCCGCCGCCGAAGGCGGGGCGGGGCGGGTAGCCGCCGGCCGGGCGCGGCTCCATCGGGCGCGCCTCGTTGACCATGATGCGGCGGGTGCCCAAGGTGAAGTTGTTGTACTTGAGGAGAGCGGCCTGGGCCTGCTCGTCCGTGGACATCTCGACGAATCCGAAGCCCTTCGAGCGGTTGGTCATCTTGTCGATGATCACCTTCGCGCTCACCACGACCCCGCACGCGGCGAACAGCTCCTTGAGCTGGGCGTCATTCGTCTCGTACGGCAGGCCTCCCACGAACAGCTTCTTACCCATTATCGGTTAGTCTCCTTGCGTGTTTACCGTCGAGAAATTATACACCAAAGGGGTTCACCGAGGGGAGGCGCCTTACTTCGGGCTCATGAGCCCCGGGACGACGGGGTTCTGCTTGCCGAACAGGTCGAGGACGGCCGGGTCCGCCTTCGGCGCCTTAGAAACAAAACCGCGGAGCTCCTCGGGCACGAGCGCGGCGTTCTCGAAGACGCCGTGATCGTGGGTGAGCTGGGAGTCGAGCGAGGTCTGGTCCCCGGCGACGCTGGCCGTGGGGACCATCCGGATCGTGTCCCAGGGGCAGTCCTTGGCGCACAGGTTGCAGCCGATGCAGATGTCGTAGTTGACGTAGACGCCCTTGGCCGCGGGCTCCTCGTCGCCGAACTTCTCGATGCAGGACGGGACGGGGCAGACGGCGATGCAGACCTCGCAGCCGGTGCAGGCGTCGAGGTTGATCAGCGCCTTGATCTTGGCCTTCGACGCGCCCTTGACGAGGGCGGCGCGGCGCGAGTCGTTCTGGGGAGCGGGCATTTAGACGGCCTCCAGGATGGCTTCGGCGTGACCGGCGACGGACACCTTGCGCGCGGCCTGCAGGATCCGGCCGGTGGGCCCGATCACGAAGGTCGAGCGCACGACGCCCATGAACTTGCGGCCGTAGAGCGACTTCTCCTGCCAGACGCCGTAGGCCCGGCAGATCTCCTTGTCCTCGTCGACGAGGAGCGGGAAAGGGAGGCCGTGCTTGGCCTTGAAGCCGGCGTGGGATTTGGCGGCGTCGGGGCTCACGCCGAGGATGCGCGCGCCTTTCTTGACGAAGGCGTCGTAGCGGTCGCGGAAGTCGCAGGCCTCGACGGTGCAGCCGGAGGTGTTGTCCTTCGGGTAGAAGTAGAGGACGACGGTCTTGCCCTTGAGCGCCTTGAGGGACCAGGTGCGGCCGGTCTCGTCGGCGGCGGAGAAGTCGGGGGCCTTGTCGCCGACGGCGACGGCCTTCGCTTTGATCAAGGGCATCAAAGCATTGTAACAGGAATCAACCGGGGCGGTCAACGCTCCGGGCCAGCAGGCGCCGTACGGCCTGGCGCAGGTCGTCGATGTCGAAGGGCTTGGCGAGATACTCGGATCCGGTCTTCGAGAGGAACGAGAGGACCTTGGGATTGAGGATGTCCCCCGTGACGAACAGCACCTCCGAGCGCGAGCGGCCTCCCCCGGCGGTCACCCTCGCGAAGATGTCCTCGCCTTTGACCCCCTCCATCTCCATGTCGGAGATGACCAGGTCGTACCCTCCGGCTTCGAGGAGCCTCAGGCCGTCGGCCCCGCCGAGGGCGACTTCCGCCTCGTCGCCCTCCTCCCGGAGCAGGCGCGAGATCACCTCGGCCATGTCCGCCTCGTCGTCGATGACCAGGACGCGCTTTCCCGGGACCGCCGGATGCCTCACCGGGGCCTCCGGGGCCTCCAGGCGCTCGAAATCCTCATCCCGCCCCGCCGGCAGGTCGAGGGTGAACGAGCAGCCTTGCCCGGGACGGTTCTCGAGGGATATCTCCCCCCCGTGCTCCCTGGCGATCTGCCGGCAGATCGACAGTCCCAGGCCGGTCCCGCGCCCCCGCTCCTTCGTCGTGAAGAACGGCTGGAACAGCCTTTCGGCCGCCTCGGGCGTGACTCCGGGGCCGTTGTCCGACACCCGTATGTACGCGCGCGCGCCGTCCGTGCCGGTGCGGAGGGTCAGCCGCTTGCCCTCCGGATAGCGCGCGGCGCCGGACATGGCGTCGCAGGCGTTGTTGATCAGGTTGACGAGGACCTGGACGACCTGCTGGAAATCCCCGACGATGAGAGGGGGCGTCGGGGAAGCCTCCTTGGTCACGCTGACGTCGTCCGTCTTGAGGAGGCGGTACTCGAGCAGCTCCAAAGCGGAATCGACGGCCCGGTTCAGGTCGACCTTGGCGCGCTCGCGGCGGCTCTGCCGGACGAAGAAGAGGAGGTTGTCGACGACCTTGCGGCACCGGAGGACGTTCGCGTAGATGTGGCCGAGGTCCCGCCGCAGCGAGGGAGGGCAATCCTCGAGCTGCGCCAGCTGCACGTAGCCGGAGATCGCGCCGAGCGGGTTGTTGAGCTCGTGGGCGACCGCCGAGATCAGGGTCCCGACGGCGGAGAGCTTCTCCGCCTGGATCAGCTGGGACTGGAGCTCCGCGTTCTGGCGGCGGTTCCCCTCCAGGCGCTCGCCCATCTCGTTGAAGGCCCCCGACAGCCGGCCGAGCTCGTCGGTCCCCCCGTCCGGGAGGCGCTGGGTGAAGTCTCCCGCTCCGAACTTGCCGGCGGCCGCGACCAAGGCGGCGATCGGCCGCGTGATCGAGCGGACCACCAGCAGCAGGATGACGACGAGCCCTCCCATGCCGAACAGCGTGGTCAGCAGGGCCGCGTTACGCACCGTTCGCAGCGGTCCCAGGAAGTCGTCGAGGGGCGCTTCGACGACGACCGACCACGGACGGCCGGTCAGCGGACTTTGTGCCGTCAACTGCTCGATCCCGTGCTCGCTCGGAGGGCGACCCTCGACGCGGCGATCGCCCTCGGCTCGTATGTAGGCTCGCCCTCGGCGCCCGACGACGACGCCGCGAAGATTCTCGCGCAGGCGGGACAGGTCGTAGGTCGCGGTGAGGACGCCCTTGAACCCGCCGAGGTCGTCGAACACGGGCTTCGCGTAATAGACGACCGGACCGACGCCGGGGCGATCCTCGATCGAGGATGTCCAGAGGCCGTCGCGGCCCGCCTCCCGCGCCTTCAGGAAGGATGCGTCCCGGGATCTCTCCCGTGCCGGGCTTGGCTGCGTGTCGGCTTCGGCCACGACCGCGCCTCGAGCGTCGAGGTACGCGATCCGGGAGTAGACGCCGGTGCGCGCGCTGAAGTTCCGCAGATAGCGTTCGAGTTCCTTGCGGTAGGCGCCGGCCTCGTCAAGCAGGCCGAAATCCACATTACGGTAGTAGTCCGCGATGAGGGGCGTTTCCGACAAGGTGAGCATGTCCCGGCGGCGCTGTTCGAACAACTCGTCGACGTTCGAGGCGAGCCGCTTGGCCGTGGACGCCGCTTCCTTGTTGATCGCGCCGAGGATCTCCCGGCGCGCCATGAGGTACTGGAACCACACGATCCCGCTCACGGCCAGGAGCACCGGCGGCAGGATGGCCGCCAGCAACTTCCAGGACAGGCTCGACGGAGTCCGGAGCCGGATCAAAGACTTCGCCTCATGCCCGGTGGACGTCCATGCCTCGCCCGGACAGCTTCAGCGGGGGAGAGAATACGACGACGGCTTCCATCGCGGAAGTGCCCGTCATCATCTGGTGCGGCACGCCGGGCGGCATGAAGACGACCACGCCCGGCCGGAAAGTCACCCGGCGTCCGCCTATCACGCCTCGTCCCCGGCCTTTGACGACCATGAACCATTCCCGGGTCCTGCGGTGAAGGATCATGTCATGCCGGCTGCGGGGCGGCACGGTGACGTGGAAGACGGCGGCGCCCGGGATCTGCCCGAGCGCCGAGACGGCCTTCAGGCGCACTGGCCCCAACCGATGGACCGGGATCCTTTCGAGCCGGTCAAGACAGAAGCAGGCGGACCTTCTCCCCTTTTTCACCGGTTGCCGCCTTTGCTGACGCCGAAGAAGTATGGCATGCCGGTGATCGAAGGGAGGAATTCGACGCCTTTCCTCACCCCGTAGGTCTTCACCCGCTGGTACAAGAATAGGAGCAGAGCCTCGTCGTACATGTACCGGTCGAGGCTTTCCGCGAGTTCTCTCCGCCGGTCATTGTCGAGTTCCGCGGCCATCCCTTCCAACAGCGCGTCATATGACGGGTTATTCGCGACGCGGTACGGGGAATGCCCGTAAAGATAGATGCTTTGGATAAAGTACGAGTGAGCCATGGGGTCGGGGCAGCCGGCGATGAACATGTCCCAACGCTCTCCGGTCAGGGTTTTCACCACGTCGGCGTCTGTGACCAGATGCGGATCGAGCGTGACCCCGACCTTAGCCAAGTGTTCCCCGATGATCTTTGCCGCCCGTTCGCCCTGGACCTTGACCAAGGTCTTGAGCGTGAATCCGGAAGGATATCCGGCATCCTTGAGGAGCCTGATGGCTTTACCCCGGTCGTAAGGATACGGCTTGAGGCGGTGATCATGTCCTTCTTCGCCTTGCATCGTCACGGTCGCGATCTCGCGGCCGTTGCCGAGGAGGTCGTAGCGGATCAACTCCTCGGTGTTGACGGCGTAGTTCAGCGCTTGGCGAACCCGTTTGTCGGAAAGGGGTCCATTGGAGGAATCGAGCGAGCCGGTGACCGTATAGAAGCTCGGAGCTTTTATCACCTTCAGGAGCCCGCTGCGCATGGCTTCAGTGGTCTGGGTGCCCGCCAGCTCGGTCGCGATGTCGATCTCCCCGGAGAGCAGGGCCTGCAGTTGTCCGCCCGTAGGAATGAACTTGAAAACGAGCTCGTCCACCTTCGGATACCCGGGATTCCAGTACGCATCGTTGCGCATCATCGTCAACGAACGGCCGAGGTGCCGGCTCTTGAAGCGGAAGGGCCCTGTCCCGACCGGGGCCCGCGCCAGCGCGTCGTCGCCGTTCTCCTTCATGTATCGAGGCGGAACGATCAAGACGAAGCCGGCCAGGCGGTTGAGCAGGAGCCCGTCGGGGACCTTCGTCAGAACGTCGACCGTGTGTGCGTCGACGATCTCGACCCTATCGAGCGAACTGATGAAACCCAAAGCCGGGAAGCCCGTCTGGGGATCGAGGTATCGCGCGACGGTATAGCGGACCGATTCGGCATCGAAGGGATCGCCGTTATGGAATCGCACGCCCTCACGCAAGTGGAACCGCATGCGCAAAGGGCCCTTCCGCTCCCAAGAAACAGCGAGAGCCGGCTCGATCCGGCCTTCGGCGTCGAAGCGGACCAGGCCTTCGTACATTTGCTGGAGCAAAGTGTGGTTTTTTTCCGCGAATTGCTTATGCGGATCGAGGGTCAACGGATCCTCGACGTCGTCGCAGACGGTCAGGACCCCGCCCGCCGCGGGGAGCGCCGCGGCGGAAGCCGGCGAGGGAAGGAGAAGCGCGAGGAAAGCGAGGAACGCCGTCAATCTCTATTCGTCCTTTACGCCGATTAAGATCCGCGAAGAGTTACGCGATTTTACCGCAATTCGGTGCTCCGCGATACGCCGGAATCCCGCGCGGCGCAGCCACTTCGCGTATTCCGCGGCGGTGTAGGTCCGGCCTCCTTCCGTGTAGGCCAGCATGTGCACCGAGAACAGCGCCCCGAACACGGGCTCGACGCGGTTGGCGTCGAGCATGAAGTCGTGGATGATGACCCGGCCCCCGGGCCTGAGCGCCGACATGCTCTCCTCGATGAGGCGGCGGTTGACCTCCGGGCTCTCGTCGTGCGTGATGTGGGACAGCAGGACGAGGTCGTACTCCTCCCTGCCGAAGGCCGCGCTGCGGTAGTTCCCCGCCTTGAGGCGCGTCCTCGCGGACAGGCGCGGGAACTCGGCGAGCATCCGTCTGGTGACCTTGAGAGTGCCGGGAAGGTCGAGCAAAGTCGCGCTCATCCCGGGGTTCGCGCGCAGGAACGCGAGGCTGTACGTGCCCGGGCCGGCGCCGACGTCGAGAAGACGGGCTCCCGCCGGGGGCGCCGCGAGGGCGGCGATCTCCGCCGCCGGACCGCGCGCGATGTTGTCCATGCCCTTGATGTACTCCTGGGTGAAGCCCTTGTGGCGGAGGAGCCAGTACTCGAGCGGCCTCACCGCCCCGCCCTTGCCGATGGAATGCCTCAGGTCGCCCCAGGCGTCCCAGATCATCTCCTGGTATTTGAGGTTGTCTCCCATGTAGCCGGGGCGGCCGCGCACCAGGTGGCGGGAGGAGATCGGGGCGTTGCCGTAGAGCGTCCCGCGCTTGCGGAGGTAGCCGATGGCCGTCAGCGCGTCGAGCAGTATCTCGACGGCCCTGGCGTCCAGCGCCAGCCGGCGAGCGAGCGCGGCGGCGCTCTTCGGGGATTCGAGCGGCGTGAAGACGTCCAGATAGGCGGCGACCATGAGGATCTTGGCCTTCCGGTAGCCCATGATCTCGTCGATCAGCCGGTCGGAGGTCACGGCGAGGCGGTTCTTCATGCGTTGTCTCCCACGAACATCTTGTCCAGCGACCGGATGCGAGAGTGGATCGGCGGGACCTCGTCGGCGTCGACGCGCACGTCGATCACGGCGGGGCGCCCCGAGGCCAGGGCGTCCGCGACGGCGGCCCCGATGTCCCCCGGGAGCGTCACGCGCCGCGACCAGGCGCCGAGCGCCGTTGCGACGCCCGCGATGTCCATGCGCCGGAACTCGGTGCCGATCGTCCGCCCCTCGTACTGCATCGTCTGGCCGTGATGCACCGCGTTCAGGCGGCCGTCGTTGAGCACGATCCAGACGACCGGGACGTCCTCGGTCACGGCGGTGGAGACCTCCATCCCTGCCATCGCGAAGCCGCCGTCGCCCACGACGGCGACCACGGGGCGGCGCGGCGCGGCGAGTTTCCCTCCCACCGCGGCGGCGACGCCGTAGCCCATCGCCGCGAACTCCCCCCAGTTGTGGACGAAGGCGTTGCGGCCCGTGGCGCTCAGGTAGTGCGTGGCCCAGAGGGTGTTGCAGCCGACGTCGAGGAAGATCAGCGCGTCGCCGGGCAAGGCCGAGTCGAGCTCCGCCATCAGGCGCTGGGGCTTGATCGGCACGGCGTCCGACGACATCGCGCCGGGGTCCAGGTACGGAGAGACTCCGGCCTTGAAGCGGGCGAAGGCGGCCCGGGCCCCGTCGGGCGGCGCCTCCCCTCGCGCGATCCGGCGGCGCAGCTCGAAGAGCAGCTCGCGCAGTGTCGCCTTCGCGTCGCCGGCCATCGCGACCGCGAGAGGGTAGTTGCGGCCGAGCATCGCCGGATCGGCGTCCTGCTGCATCACGAGGCCGGCGCCGAGACGCGGGTCCCAGCCGGAGGTCGAGTTCTCGTGCAGGCTGCTGCCGAGGACCAACAGCGCGTCGGTCCCCTCGGAGAGAAGATAGCGCTCGGCGATCGGAGAGCTCGCCAGGCCGAACACGCGCAAGGAGAGGGGATGCGTCTCGGGGAAGGCGCCCTTCCCCTTCGGCGTCGTGGCCACCGGAAGGCCGAGCAATTCGGAGAGCTCGAGCAGTTCCGGCTGCGCGCCCGCGAGATTGACCCCGTGCCCGGCCAGGACGGCGGGTCGGCGGGCCGCAAGAAGATGCATGGCGCAGCGCCGGACGGCCTCCCGGTCGAACAGCTGGGCCGACGCGCGATACTGGGCGGGCGCCAGGCTCCCTCCCGAGGCCGGCCTGGCCATGTAATCGGTCGGGACGCTGATGTGCACCGGGCCGCGGCGTCCCGTCATCGCCGTGCGGAGGGCTTGGCGCAGCAGGCCGCCCGCGCCGGCCGGGTTCGACAGCATCGCGCTCATCTTCGTGACCGGACGGAACAGCGCGACCGTGTCCACGCCGCTCTCGCTCGAGTCTTGGAGAGAACCCTTGCCGAAGGACGACGTGGCCGTCTGAGCGGTCAGGATCAGGACCGGGAGGCTGTCGGTCCTCGCCGCGGCCACGCCCGTGATCGCGTTGGTCGCGCCCGGCCCCGTGGTCAAGAGGCAGACGCCGACGCCGCCGCGCACGCGCGCGTCGCCCAGGGCCATGAAGGCGGCTCCCGCTTCGTGCCGCGGCGCCACGAGGCGCAGGCCGGCGTCGCCATGGAACGCGTCGAACAACGGGGTGGCGGGGCCGCCCGGTATCCCGAACACCGTCCGGACGCCTTCGCGCTTCAACTGCTCGAGGAACAGCTTCGCGACGGACAGGCCGTCGCGCTCGGCGGCGGGATCGCGCGGCGGGGCGGAGCTCGGCATCGGAGGGAGACCGCGGGTCAGAGGCTCGCCCGCACGGGCCTGCGCGGCGCCGGCTCGATGCGCAGCAGCTCGGCGGCGCGGTCGGTCAGATCCCTCAGCTCGAGCGGCTTGCGGAAATAAGCGTCGACCTTGATGTCGACGAGCTTCTTCTCGCTGAAAGGGAGCTTCTGCCCGGATATCGCGATGATCTTGACGTCCCGCGTGTCCGGCTGGCTCTTCAGGACCCTGCAGACCTGCATCCCGTCCATCTTCGGGATGACGATGTCGAGCACGACGAGGTCGGGCGGGCGCTGGCCGATGCGGATGAGCGCGTTGATGCCGTCGCCGCAGGTCTCCACTTCGTAATCGGCGAAACGCGCGAAGGCCCGGGAGAGGACCTTGACCAGCTCCGAGTCGTCGTCGACGATGAGGATCCTCTTGCGCGCGACGAGCTCGTCCGGCAGGCGGATGTCCAGCTTGCGGAGGAACTCGACGAGGTCCTCGCGGGTCACGCGGTGATGGCCGCCGGCGGTCCGGTGGCTGCGGAGCTTCCCGCCGTTTATCCAATGCATGACGCTGGACGGATAGACGTCGCAGAATCTCGCGATGTCGTGAGTGGTGTAAGTTCGCTCGGGCATATCCTCTCGATGCTTCGTTTGCTTCGTTTGCTTAGTATACCCCGTTCCGGACGGTGCGGTCAACCCGAATCTCCCTTACAATGAGGCATGGGCGATCCCGCGCGGCAAAGGACCCTGGTCGTCGAGGACGATCCGGGGATGAGGGGGTTCTACGCGCGCTTCTTCGCCGGGCTGGCGGCGGAGGGATTCGATGCCGTCATCGTGGGGGACACCCCGCAAGCGCTCGCCGTCCTGCGCGGCGAGCCCGTGGATCTCGCGGTGCTCGACTGGAACCTTCCCGGCATCTCGGGAGAGCGCCTGCTCCGGGCGATCAGGGAGCACCCTAAGACCCGCTCCATCGGGGTCCTGATGGTGACCGGGAGGGATTCGGCCTCCGATGAGGTCCAGGCGCTCGACTTCGGCGCGGACGATTACCTGGCCAAGCCGTTCGAGGACGCGACTCTCCTCGCGAGGCTGCGCAGCCTGCGGCGCCGGCGCGAGCGCTCGCTCGAGCCCGCCTTTCCGGGCCGCTTCGCCGGCTTGGACTTCGATCACGCGGCCGGGCTGGTCACCTTCGGGACGAAGTCCGTGCGTTTGACGCCGAAGGAGGCGGGCCTGCTCTGGGTTCTCCTGAACCGGCCGAACGTCCGCCACACCCCGGAGCAGCTCTGGAACCATCTGTGGGGCTACGAATCCACTCGCTCGCGACAGATGCTCGACGCGGCGGCCGCTTCGCTCAGAACGAAGCTCGGCGAGGCATGGGGCGGGCGCATCCGTTTCATCGAGGGCGAAGGCTATGTCTTCGATGATCCGCGCTGACGAGAGCGGCGCCGCGCGCGGCCCGGGATCTCGATGTGGCATGCGCTGTTCGTGACGACGCTGATGTCGCTCCCCCCCGCGCCCGCCTCGGCGCGCGGCGGCGGCGCGCTCGTCGTGCTCTCCGAGCCGCTCGAACCGCCTTACCGCGAGGCCTTCGAGGGCCTGCTCTCGCAATGGACGGAGTCGCTGGAAACCTCCCCCGCCGGACGGCCTCTGCCCCCGGGGCCGCACGCAGTGATCATCGCGCTCGGCGGGCGCGCGGCGAGGACGGCGCGACGAGCCGACGCCCCGCTCGTGGTGGCGCTCGCCCCCTCCTATCCGGGCCGCGGACGCCGGTCCGCGACGGTCGTCGTCGAGATGACCCCGTCGCCCGAGCGCATCGTGAGCCTTCTCGCGGCGGCGGGCGTGCGGCACTTGGTCGTGGTGCGCGCCGCTCCCGCGGAGGCCGGTTTCGCGCGGCGGGCGAGCGCGGCGGGGACCGCCGCCGGCGTCTGGGTCGAGGACGCGCTGCTCCGGCCGCCGGAGAGCCTCTCCGCCCTGCTGAGGCGATCCGGGCGGCGCGCGGACGCGGTCTGGCTCGCGCCGGATCCGGCGGCGGTCATGCCCGAGACCTTCGCCGCGGCGCGTGGATTCTCTCGGGCGCGCTCGATCCCTTTCTTCGCGCCTACGACGGGGCTCGTCGCCGGCGAGGTCCGAGGAGAGCTCGCCGTCTCGTTCGCCGATTGCGGACGGGAGGCCGCCCGCGCGGCCCGGGACATCCTGGCCGGCCGTCCGGTGCCCGCTCGCGTGTATCCCGGCGAGCCGTCAGAGGGGGACCGGCAGCCCGCCCCTTGAGGCGGCGAGGAGGCGCGTGACCTCGGCGGCGACGCGCGCGGCCGCGCCGGGGCGCCCCGCCTCCGCCGCGCCGGCGCGCAGGCGCGCGAGGGTCGGGGCGTCGTGCAGGAGGGCGGCCGCGAGGCGCGCGGCCCGCTCCGGGGCGCCGCCGTCGATCGCCGCGCCCGCCGCGCGCAGATGGCGGGCGTTGGCCTCTTCCTGACCGGGCAGGGGGCCCGTCAGGACCATCGGCAGGCCGGCGGCGAGGCTCTCGGCCGCGCTCAGGCCTCCCGGCTTGCCGAGGTGCAGGTCGGAGGCGGCCATCATCGCGGCGACGAGCGCGGACGGCTGGGGCCCGAAGGCGCGCAGGCGGGAGCCGGCCTCGCGCTGGGCGGAGAGGGACGCCCTGAGGCGGTCGTTGGCGCCGCACAGCACGAGGAGATGCGCGCGCGGGCTCTCCGCGAGGAGGACGGCCGCCGCGCGGTCGAGGCCGCCGAGCCCCTTCCCCCCTCCGGACAGAAGGGCCACCGGGGCCGAGGGCGGCAGCGCCAGCGCCCGGCGCGCCTCCGCCCGCGACGGGAGCTCGGAGAAGGCCGTGCCGATGGGGATGCCGGTGTCCCGCAGGCGCCCGCGGGGCGCGCCGAGGGCTTCCAGGGAGGCCATGGCGGCGGGGCCCGGGGCCAGGATCAGGTCCGCCGGCGGGTCGGCCCAGAACGGGTGGACGCCGTAGTCGGTGAGCACCGAGACGACTGGGATGTCGAGCATGGCGCGCTTGCGCGCCATGCTGAGTACGGCCGCGACCGCGGCCTGGGGGCAGACGACGACCGAGGCGCCGGAGCGCCGCACTCCGTCCCGGAGGCGCCGGGCGCCGCCGAGGCCGAGGTAGGCCGAGCGCACCGTCCTCAGGACCGTGCGGGCCCAACGGCTATGGTAAACATCGCCGTATAGGCCGGGCGCGGCGCGCAGCAATCCATGATAGCCACGCGCCGCGACTTGGCCCAGAAACGGGTGATGATCCGCCGCGACCTCCACCCGGCCGACGATGACGCCTTTCGCTCGGAGCGTCTCCTCGATCGCGAACGCCGCCGCGGAGTGCCCGCTCGGCTGGTAGCCGTAGACGAGCAGCGCCCGGGACGCTTCGCTCAATCGATTAAAGGTCCTTCGCTTCCTTCAGCTCGTCGTAGCGCTTCGGGTTCTTCGCCTTGAGCTGGTCGACGAGGCCTTTGCGGTGCGCCGCCCAGGCCGCCGCGTTGGCGCCGGTCTTGCGCTTGACCGAGTCGTAGGCCAGGAACTCGTAGATGGCCTTGCCGTCGGCCTTCTGGATGCCGCAGCCGGGCTTGTTCATCATCCGCTTGACGTAGCGGCTCCAGACCTTGGTCTCGACCTGCCACACCGTGTTGTCGGCGAACAGCTCGGGCTGGGCCTTTTTGAGCGCGGCGAGGGCGGCCTCCTGCTTCTTGTCGTCGATCCCGCCTTCGGGCTCGACGAAGCGGCTGTTCAGCGGGCGCGCGGCGGAGTGGCACTGGGCGCAGCCGCCCTTCGTGCTGATCAGCTTCTTGTAGCCCGCCTGGACGTTGGCCGGGTAGGACTTGAGGACGGCGTCGGGGAGCGTGTCCGGCCCGAAATCGTTCGGGTACGGGTTCGAGAGGGCCTTCTCCTTCTCGGTCATCTCGGCGGCGCGCGCGGGCGCGGCGAAGATAGCTCCGAGGAGCGCGACGGCGGCGATCAAAGTCAGCTTGCGGTTCATGTCATTCCCCCTATGTAAGTGCGGCCGTTAAAAGCCGCTGTCGTCCTTCACGCCTATGCTCAGCAGCCAGGTCGCGAGGTCGTCCAGCTCCTGCTTCGAGATCTTGCCCTTCCACGCCGGCATGTACACCATCGGCATCGGCCCCTTCGGGCTCCACTTCTTCGCGTCGGCCGCCGAGACGCCGTTCTCGATCTTGCGGACGAGCTCCTCGTGGGTGTAGGTGCCCATCAGCTTCGGCAAGGTCGGCTCGGCGCCGAGCATCATCTGCGCGAACTGCTCGGCCTCGGGCATCTTCTCGTCGTACTCCTTCTGCCCGTCGGCCAGGGCGTTGAAGCGGCGGCGGCCCTGCTTGGCGTCCAAGCCGTGGCAGCCCTGGCAGCCGTACTTCTGATAGACGAACTTGCCGTGGGCCGCGCCCGTCAGCCCCGGCTCCTTCGCCGGCGGAGCCGTGACGTGGTAGCGGTAAGGGATGACCTCTTCCTTGGTCATCCCCGACAGGTAGGCCACGATCGCGTCGGCCTCGTCCTTGCCGATCTCCTTCGTGAAGTCGGGCATGCCCGACGGCGGGATCGGCTCGGCGTTGAGCTTGGCGAACGGGTCGTTCGGCGTGACCTCGGCGGGATCGTTGACCAAGTGGGCGCGGATCCAGTTCTGGATGTTCCAGTGGCTGTTGTGGTGCTCGTCGGGCAGCTCCTTGCCGTCGATGCGGACGCGCTTGAAGTTGTACCCGGCGATGCGCTCGAAGGGCTTGTCCGAGATGTCCCCGAGCTCGACGGAGATGACTCCGCCCTTGCCGTTGATGGCGTGGCAGCCCTGGCAGCCGTGCTGGTTGAACAGCTTCTTGCCCTGGGCCGCGACCTCCGCGCCCTTGATGGACTCGAAGTTGTCGTGGCACTTCACGCAGGAGCCCTGGATGGTCACGCCCTTGAGCATGGGCTTCTCCCAGTGCTTGATCCAGCCGTGGGCGCCGTCCGCGGTCGTCGCGAGGCCCTGGCCGGAGTGGCACGAGGTGCAGCCGAACTTGTTGAACGGGTGCGCCTTGATCAGCGCCGTGTCCACTTTCGGGTGCGCCTTGTAGGGATGCTCCGTGAAGTCGTTCTTCAGCGTGGTGTTCGTGTACTCGTCCATGCCCACGTGACAGGTCACGCAGCGGTCGAAGCGCCCGAGGTCGACGGAGATGATCTGCTTGACCTCGAGGGGCGAGCGGCGCATCTTCCTCGCCGCCGCCTTGAGCTCCGCGGCCTTCTTCTCGTCCTTCTCGGCGGCCGCCTGCTTGTCCATCTCGTCGGCGGCCATCTGGTAGTACTTCTTCTGGTACGGCTTCCACTCGGCGTTGAAGTCCTTGGCGAACGCCCAGACGAAGGCCGCCAGCATCAGTGCGTTCGAGGCGATGAATGCTTTTCGGTAGCTCATGTCAGAAGTTCATGCTGATCGAAGGGATCGTCAGCACGTATTTGATGTTGAACGCGAGACGAGCGCACATCTTGAGGAGGACGCTCATCGTGCTGACGACCAGGACCATCGTGACGAGATAGCGCGGCCAGTCCAACGTCCGGATGTGGCGCTGCGGCAGGACGAAGCCGTAATAGAAGGAAGCGCCCGTGAAGAAGAGCAGGAAGGCGCCTTCGATCGCCCCCATCTTGCCCAGCGCCATCCCGATCGCGGCGACGAGGGCGACGGCGCCCAGGAAGGCCCCCATCGTCTTCTTGCCGTCGAGCTCCTTCTGGATGAGCTTCGGCAGCAGCATCCAGGCGGCGGTGACGGCGCCCATCAGCGGTATGCCGAGCAGCATCGAGTAGGCGGCCACGCCCTGAGGGCCGAAGACGCTCCAGGTGGGCGGCGGCGCCGCCTTGGGCATGAGCCAGTCCTCCCAGGGCCAGTACCACGCGTAGTTCGGCCCGCGCAGGGCGTAGCCGATGTAGATCAGCGCGAACCACATGAAGACGCCGAGCATGAACAAGGTGTTCGCGAACGGCCGGTCTTTCCAGGCATAGGATCCAATCCCCTTAGGATTGGTATCTATGTAGGGGATAGCGATCAGGCCGACGATGATCAGGCCGGGCATGACGACGCCGGCGATCCACGGGTCGAAGTACACCAGCAGCTCCTGCAGGCCGACGAAGTACCAAGGCGCCTTCGACGGGTTGGTGGTCACGTTCGGGTTGGCGATCGCCTCGAGCGGGGCGTTCTGGAGGATCGACCAGACCATGATGAAGATCACCGTCGCGGCGGCGGCGATGTACTCGCGCTTGACGAGGTGGGGCCAGACGTCCACCTTCTCCTCGTTGGCCACGTACGGCGCGGCCGAGAAGCTGTCCTTGCGGATCCTCCAAAAGTGCAGGATAAGGAGGATGCCGACGACGAGCGGCACCGCCACGCAGTGCATCACGTAGAAGCGCAGCAAGGTGTTCTCGCCGACCATGGTCCCGCCGAGCAAGGTGAAGCGCACGTCGTTGTTGATGCGCATGCCGACGAGCGAGCCGAGCGGGCCCTCGTTGCCGAGGACGGGGGTCGCGCCGGCCATGTTCGTGCCGACGGTGACGGCCCAGATCGCCAGCTGGTCCCACGGCAGGAGGTAGCCGGTGAACGAGAGGAACAGGGTCAAGGTGAGCAACAGGACGCCGATGCCCCAGTTGAACTCGCGGGGCTTCTTATAGGCGCCGGTCAGGAACACGCGCACCATGTGCGCGATGACGGCGACGACCATCGCCTGCGCGGCCCAGCGGTGGGCGTTGCGCAGGAACATGCCGAGCGTGACCGCGAACTCGAGGTCCTTGATGTCGCGGTACGCGAGGCCGATCGTCGGGCGGTAGTAGAACATCAGCGCCACGCCGGTGAGGGTCAGGATCAGGTAGAGCGCGAAGGAGATTCCGCCCATGCCCCAGGTGTACAGCCACTCGAGCGCGCGCGGGCGGACCTTGACGGGATGCAGGTGGAGCCAGACGTTGCCGATGATGTGGCCGGCGCGGTCCCTAGGCGTGTCCTTCCAGACGCCGCCGCGGAAGACGGACCGCCAGAGCTGAGAGTCGATGACCTCTTTCTTGATCTTCTCGATGTCGAGCGTGGGCATATCGATCGTTATCCTCAGGCGGACGCGTAGTTCGCGAAGTAGGGCGCGTGCTCGCGCTTGCCGGGCTTGTTCTCGAGGACGGCCTTGTCCACGATCAGGTCGCCGGTCGGGGCCAGCTCCACCTTGGTGCGCCACAGCGGCATCGGCGCGGGGCCGGCGATCACGTCGCCGTCGAGGGTGTAGTTGGAGCCGTGGCACGGGCACTTGAAGCGGTTCTGGTCGCCCCACCAGTTGGGCGTGCAGCCGAGGTGGGTGCAGCGCGCCCACATCGCGTAGAAGCCCGAGGGCGTGCGCACGATCCAGACGCGCTGCTCGTTGAGCCACTTCGTGGAGACGCCGAGGTCGTAGCCCGACGCCTGGCCGGCGTTGAACTTCTGCGACGGCTCATAGATCACGTTCGGGAACATGAAGCGGGCGCCGGCGGCCGCGGAGGCGGCGAAGAAGGCGGCGAGCATGCTCCAGCCAGCCCAGAGGAAATCGCCGCGCGAGATCGGCTTGACGGGAGCGGCGGGCTTGGCGGGGGCCGCGGCGACGGGCGCGGCGGGCGCTTTGGGAGTCGAGTCGGGAGCCGGATTCGGATTGGTTTCGCTCATTTTTGTCGTTTCTTACCTGTGCCAGTTTTGAGAAAAGATTAGCGCCGAGCGTCAGAAAATATCAATTAGCGGCGGGCCTGTCAAACGGGCGTCCCTTCGCCCCGTCGGAGGCCGCCGCCCGCTCGAGGACCCAGGCGTCGAAGCCGGGGTGCGGCATCAAGGTCTTCCCGTCCCAGGCGAAGTCGAGGCCCTCGAGGTCCTTGGGGATCTTCCTCTCTATGCCGCCGCGCGCGATGAGCACGGGGAGGACGACCGCGCGTCCCTTGCCGGTCTTGGCGGCGGCCACCTTCGCGCGCAGCTCGGCGACGGCCGCGGCGCGGACGGGCGGGGCCGCGTCGTCGCGCAGGAGTTCGTAGGCGCAGCCGCGGAAGCCCGTGAAGGAGCGGCACAGCGACGCCATCGAGCCCTGCCACGCCGCCACGGCCGTCTCGTCCACGGGCCCGTGCGCGACGAGGACGACGCCGTCCTCGGAGGGCTTGCGGCTCAGGGCCTTGGCGCGCTCGACGAGGATGCGGCCGACGAGGGCGTGGTCGTCGAGCGCGGGGGTGAGCGTGATCGGCTCCCGCGCCTTCACGCGCTCGGTGGAGAACTCCATCGAATGTCCGTGCCCGCCGGGCATGTGGTGCGCGTGCGCGGCCGCCATGCGCTCGAGGCCGGCGCGCAAGGCCTCGGACGGCGCGTCGGACAGGCCGAGCGCGTAGCGCGTCTGGTCGAGGACCTCGGAGCGGCTCTGCACGAACAGGGGCACGGCGACGATGCGGGCCACGCCGCGCTTCTCCAGCAGGTCGACGGCGGCCTGCAAAGTCTTCGGGTCGGCCATGCCGAGCGCGGCCTCGGTCGGGACCTTGGAGTCCACGCGGGAGCGCAAGGTCTCGATCTCCTTGTTCCAGTTCTCGTCCCCCCCGTGCGCGAGCAGGAGGATGCCGTACGGGGCCGGAGCGGCGCGCAAAGGCGCGCAGAGAGAGAGAAGAGCCAGGACGGCCGCGAGCCTCATGCCTGGTATTCCGAGTGCTTGAGGCTGAGCTCGCGCCCCGTCGACAGCGAGCGGGCCCAGGCGACGAACTCGGCGGCCTTCGCGTCGACGATGCGCCGCGCCGCGGCGACGGCCTCGGCGCGCGAGGCCATGTTCTTGGCCACGATCGCCTCGAGGTCCTCGAGGCGGTAAAGATACACGCCGTCGATGGCGTGCACCGACTCCTCGATGTCGCGCGGCATGGCGATGTCGATCATGAACAGCGAGCGCCCGCCGCGGCGGCGGACGGCGGCCTTGACGATCTCATGGGTGAGGACGGCGGTCGGCGCGCCCGTCGAGGAGATGACGACGTCGGCCCGCTCGAGCTCGGCGGGGAAGGTCTCCCACTTGACGGCCTCGCCCTGGTAGCGGGCGGCCAGCTGATACGCGCGCTCCCAGGTGCGGTTGGCGACGACGAGTTTGCTGACGCCTTTGGCCGCCAGGTGCTTGGCGGCGAGCTCGGCCATGGCGCCGGCGCCGAGGATCAGCGCGGACTTGCCCTCGAGCCGGCCGAAGATGGTCTCGGCGAGCTGGACGGCCACCGACGGGACCGACAGCGAGCCGGAGGCGAGAGCGGTCTCGGTGCGGACCTTCTTGCCGACGAACAGGGCGCGCTGGAACAGGACGTTGAGGCGCTTGCCCGTCATCCCGGCGCCCTTGGCGGTCTCATAACCGGCCTTCACCTGTCCCAGAATCTCGGTCTCGCCGACGACGAGGGAGTCGAGGCCCGCGGCGACGCAGAACAGGTGGTCGACGGCGGCGTCGTCCTCGCGGACGTCGGCCTGCGCGGCCAGCGCGGCGCCGGCCAGCTCCTCGAGCGCGGCCAGGATGGGCGCGGCCGCCAAGGCCTGGTTGGCCTGCGCGGCGACGTACAGCTCGAAGCGGTTGCAGGTGGAGACCGCGACGGCCTCCGCGAAGCCGCGGCCCTTGAGGTCGGCCAGGACGCGCTCGACGGGAACGCCCGCCAGGGTCTCGCGCGCGGCGCAGACGCGGTCGCGGTGCGTCCAGCTCAGGGAGAGGAGCTTCACTTCCCCCCCAGGAAGTCGTGGCGGCCGGAGCACAGCTCCGCGCCGAAGAAGGTGAGCAGCATGCAGGCGAAGCCGGCCATGGAGACGTACACCGGGATGCGGCCGCGCTTGCCGGAGACGTAGCGCAGCCACAGGAACTCGGCGTAGAAGCCGGCCGTGATCAGCGACATCGTCTCCTTCGCGTCCCAGGACCAGGCGCGCCCCGTGGACTGATAGGCCCACACCGACCCCATCACCAGGCCGAGGACGAGGATGGGCAAGGTGATGCTGATGAGGCGCCCGTTGAGCGCGTCGAGCTCGTCGAGCGAGGGCAGGCGGTAGCACAGCTCGGTCGGCTTGCGCGACTTGATCTGCCGCTCCTGGATCAGCAGGGCCAGCGCCACGCCGAAGGCGTTGGTGAACGCGGCGTAGGAGGTCATCAGGACCATGGGATGGATGTTGAGCCAGTAGCTGCGCAGCTTCGGCGCCAGAGGGGCGAGTTCCGGATCGGCGAGGATCACCGCGAGGCCGAGGCTCAGCGCGGCCATCGGCAGGACGAACGCGCCGAGTATGCCCAGGCGCCGGCGCACCTCGATGGTGAAGAACGCCGCGGCCAGGGCGAAGCCCATGTATGACAGCGCGCCGAAGAAGTTGTTGATCGGCAGGAACCAGCGGTTCTCCGGGTAGGCCCAGAACGCGGCCAGGTGGATGCCGAAGGACATGAACTGGAGGACGAGGCCGCAGCCGACGAAGGTCAGCATGAGGCGGCTGGCGCGCTCGTTCTTCGTCAGCAGGTAATAGAGGGCCGCGATGGAGGCCGCCGTATATAGGGAGAGCGCGGACCACGACAGGAGCGACTTGATCATGTCAGGGCTATTCTAGCATGCGGCGAACGGACGCCGCTTGACCGACGTCAATCAGTCGCCCGACCAGGGGTTGAAGCGGCCGCCGATGACCGGGGCCTCGGCGCACAGCTTCTCGAACAGGGCGAGTTGCTTCTTGGTCGCGCCGCGGGACTTCAGGCTCTCGAGGGTGTTGTAGTACGCCATGTTGTACTCGGTCTGCGACCAGATGCCGCCCTTGGACGAGGCCACCGACTTGGCCGCCGAGGCGATCTCGTCGTCCGTGACCTTGGCCTTCTTGGCGCGGAGCGAGCCGGCCAGCATGCCCAGGCCGAGCACGCCGCCCATGCCCCGGAAGAAGTCGTCGACGGTGGGGATCGGCCCGTTCCAGCCCTCGGGGACGGCCGGCGCGGCGACGGGCGCGTGGGAGGCCGCCCAGTAGAAGCCGCCGTAGATCGCCGCGACGAGCGCCACGCCGCCGAGCCACAGCAGGAAGGACTTCAGCGCCGAGCCCTTGGGCGCGGCGGGCGCGGCCTTGCGGACCTCGCCGGTGCGCGCGTTCATCGAGGCGAGCTCGCTGCGGGAGTCCTGATAGGAGTACCAGAGATCCCTCTCTCTGTCCCCGTTGGCCGGCCCGACGCGGGGCAGAAGGCTGACCCGCGTGACGCCGTCGACGCTCTTGAGCGCCGCGTCCGGGCCGAGCTTCACGCCCAGGTCGAAGTACGCCGCGCCCATGCCCTCGGCGAGGCGCTCGGCCGAGACCATGCCCTTCAGCTCCGGCTCGAAGGCGTCCATCATCGTCTCGGAGACCATCGTGCGGCGCGCGGGGACCATGTACTCGACGCCGCCGTTCTCCCCGCCCCAGCCGAAGTGGAAGCGCCACTCGTCGCCGACCCACGCGCCGTTGAAGGAACGGGTCTCGTGGACGCCGGACAGGAACGTGATCCTGGAGACGGGAACGCCGGCCGTGGCGGCCTTGGCCGTGATCTTCTCCAGGGCCAGCGCGTACAGCTCGTTGGGCGCGACGGCGTGGGTCAGGCCGGCGGGCTTCGTCGCGGCCTTGGCGGCCTTGTCGGAGAGCCGGTCCGCGCGGACGAAGGCTCCCGCGGCGCCGACGGTGCCGACGCTTCCGGCGTCGTCGTAGAACTTGTAGGACATCTGAGAGCCGTTGCCGTCCGCGGCCGGGCGCAGCGCGAGCGAGACGGAGACGCCGGAGCCGAAGCCCGGGACCTCGTTCTTAAGGAGGCTGAGCGCCGCGTCCGGGGTCAGGGCCACGAAGGACGAGAAGCCCTCGGCCGAGATCGGATAGGCCTTGTGGGACGGGAGCGCTCCTTCGTAGACGCTGGCGCGGAAGTCCTGGCCGTTGCCGAGGAAGGTGGAGAAGTCCACGTAGATCAGGGCGCCGGGGACGGAGAACGCGTACTTCCACTGCGCGCCGTCGCGCACCGGCATGCCGGCGGTCGCCTCGACGAACTCGACCCGGTCGGCGGGGACGCCGCGCTTGGCGGCGATCTCGCGGGCCTGCTTCAGGGCGGCCGCGTAGGTGTCGTTCGGGTTGGAGAGGACGGAGCGGCCCGCGCCCAGGATGCCGGCCATGCCGAGGGTCGTCGCGCCGAGGAAGAAGCCGGCGTCCTGGCCGAAGGGCGAGAGCTGCCAGTTGCGCACCGCTTCCTCGCCCATGCGGACGATGTCGCCGAGCGCGGAGGCGAAGGCGTACCAGCCGAGGGCGCCCAACCCGACGATCGCGCCGACCAAGCCCCACTGAAGATAAGCCTCGGCGCCGAGCCAGCCTTTGCTCTCGGAGACGTCCGCCAGGACGTTATAGCGGGCGACCGCCTTGATCCCGTCGATCGCGGGCAGGGTCTCGGGCAGCGCCGCGCGGCCTTGCTGCATCGACGCGACGTCGGCGAACACCACGCGGATATCCTTGCCTCTCGTGTCGTTGAGGTTGCCGCCGTAGAAGAAGGTGGAGTCCTCGACCTTCACCTGCGCGACGCCGGGGAGCTTGCCCAGCTCCGCCGCGTACTTCGACTCGAGCGCCCGGTACGCCTCGCGCTGGGCGGACTTCTCGACCTCGGCGATGACGTTGTAGCGGGCGACGGCCTTGATCCCGTCGATCGCGGGCAAAGTCTCGGGCAGCGACGCGCGGGCGGCCTGCATCTCCGGGACGCCGGAGAACACGACGCGGATATCCTTGCCTCGCGTGTCGTTGAGGTTGCCGCCGTAGAAGAAGGTGGAGTCCTCGACCTTCACCTGCGAGACTCCGGGGACCTTGGCCAGGTCCGCCGCGTACTTCGACTCGAGCGCCCGGTAGGCCTCGCGCTGGGCGGACTTCTCGACCTCGGCGATGACGTTGTAGCGGGCGACGGCCTTGACCCCGTCGATCGCGGGCAAGGTCTCGGGCAACGACGCGCGGGCGGCCTGCATCTCCGGGACGCCGGAGAACACGACGCGGATATCCTTGCCTCGCGTGTCGTTGAGGTTGCCGCCGTAGAAGAAGGTGGAGTCCTCGACCTTCACCTGCGCGACGCCGGGGAGCTTGCCCAGGTCCGCCGCGTACTTCGCCTCGAGCGCCTTCAACGCCGCCTTGCTTCCGTCTCCCGGGGGAGCGGGCTTCGACGCGACCGCCTCGAGGACCTTCTGCGTCACGTCCGGCCCGTGGTCGGCGAGGTTCCAGCCGTTGGGGATGCGGGGATCCATCTTGCGGCCGACGCCGATGGCGAGCACGCCCGGCAGGCCCTTGGACATGTTGCGGTCGGTCTCGTTGCCGGTCTCGCCGATGGGCAGGCCGCTGAGCTTGAGCCCCAGGCGCGTCAGCCACGACGCCTTCTTCGCGGCGCGGGGCACGTACATCATGTCTCCGATGACGAGCGCGTCGTCGGCGGAGAGGCCGAGCTTCTCGGCGATCTTCGCGGTCGCGGGGGCCTTCGTGATGATGGAGAAGGTGGCGTAGCCGGGGTTCGCGGGGTCCTTCGGGAGGCGGCCCATCACCTCGACCTCGATGCCGCGCTTGGCGAGCTCCTCGCCCATGATCGCGGCGACCTGCTTCATCTGGGCCGGGGTGGCGCCGACCTTGATCATCAGGGCGTAGCCGTAGGTGTTGTACGACTCCTTCGGGTTGAGCGAGTCGCCGGGATGCTGCTCGACGCCGGCCTCGGACAGGCGGGCGATGGTCGCGGCCGACGCCTCCTTGACCGCGTCGAGCTTCTCGGCGGCGAGGGCCTCGGCCTCCCAGACCTTGACCGGGACGCCGTTCTGGTACTGATAGAGCTTGCCGCCGCTGTTGGCCGCGACGAACATGCCCTCGGTCGCGTCGGCGGGCAGGCTCGCGAGCGACTCGAACACGGTGAGCTGGGTGGAGCCGGGGCGCTTCTCGTCGCCGCGGTCGCTGACGACGGCGAAGTGCTTGCCGGCCTTGCGGATGGCGCGGATCGCGTCGACCTTCTCCTGGGGCAGGACGGCGTTGTAGCCGGCCAGGGTGTCGTCGAAATCGGAGACCACGAGGCGCTTGTCGGCGGCGGAGGCGATGATCTTCGCGCTCAGGGCGGCGCCCGCCTGGGGAAGGGAGAAGACGGCGCCGGTCAGGGCCGCGATCGTCTTCAGCGCCAGGCGGTGGAACATATATGAGGAGGAGCTCTCGACCGTCTTGGGCGCCTGGACCTGGGGCGCGGCGGCGGGGACGGCCGTCTTGGGGGCCTCGGGGGCGGCGGACGGAGCGGAGAGCGAGGGCGTCAGGGCGGAGGGGACGCCGGCGGCGACGGAATCGTCCGACGCGGAGACGCGCGCGGACTTCGCGCCGGTCAGGATGTCCTCGAGGTCGCGGCCGGCGGCGGAGGCGGCGGAGGAGCCGGTCTCGGGCTTGGCCAGAGCCTGCAGCGCGGGCGCGGCGGCGAGGACCTTCTCCGCGATCGCGGCGGCGGGCGTGCCGGGCTTGAGCGCGGCGGGAGCGGCGGCGACGGGCGCGGCGAGCAGAGGCGTCCCGGTCAAAGCGGACGGCGCCGACAAAGAGGGCGCGGACAAAGACAGCACGGGCGCGGCCAGAGACGGGATCGGGGCGTTGACGGAGCCGAGGCCCAGCTGCGGGGCGGCGGAGACGGGAGCCGCGCGGCCGGCGACGGTCTGCGCGAAGGCCTGCTGCGCGTCGAGCCCCGAGGAGAGGACGACGAGCGCGGCGGAGAGGACGATCCGGACGAGGCGGTTGAGGCGTCGGGCCATGCGAGGTTTTCTCCCTACTGCTGGTCTAACGTCTGCTTCTATTGTACCCGGCTCCCCCTCCCGCGCCCTGGGCCGTACGGGGAAGCGTCCCGAGGCATTGGGCCTGGGTCCAAGGGACTAGGCGCGCCGAGGCGGGCGGGATGCGCGGGATGACAAAGCTCACTCATGGGCCTTTGGGCCCAGACGGCTCTGGGCCTCATGGCCCACGCGCGGACCGAAGGACCCGGTTAATAATAGGCCCATGAGACCCCTCCGACTTTCCATGGCCTTCGTGTTGATCTCCATATCCTCCGCCGCCCGCGCGCAGTTCTGCCCGCTCGACGCCGGCGAGACCGTCCAGAAGATCGTGGCCTGCAAGCCGGGGGTGAGCACGGACCGGTGCCGCGAGCTCGCGCAGAGCGTCGGCTGCTCGGTGGTGCGCGAGCTCCCCTCGATCAACGCCATCGTCATCGAGCTCCCCGCGTTCCGCGCCGACGCCGCCGAGACCAAGCTCATGCGCACCTTCCAGGTCGACCTGGTCGAGACCGACAAGGTCGTCAACTGGCTGAAGGCCGTGACCGTCGCCCCGCCGGCGGCGGCGCCGAAGTTCGAGTTCGGCGAGGGCGTGCGCGACATCCTTAAGAAGATAAGCTCGATCAAGCCGGTCGCGGTCGCCGACCCCGAGCAGCCCTGGGGCATCCGCCGCGTGAAGGCCGAGGCGGCCTGGACCTCGCCGCGCGGGCAGGGGCAGGGCGCCGTCGTCGCCGTCATCGACACCGGCATCTCCCGCAGCCACCCGGACCTCGCGGGCGTCGTCCTGGGCGGCTTCAACGCGCTCGACCCCAAGAGGCCCGACGCGTGGGACGACGACCAGGGCCACGGCTCCCACGTCGCGGGCACCATCGCGGGCAAGCGCGACGGCAAGGGCGTCGTCGGCGTGGCGCCGATGGCCAAGCTCTACGCCGTGAAGGTCCTCGACGCGGACGGCAACGGCGGCTACTCGAGCGTCATCGCCGGCATCGAGTGGGCCGTCAAGAAGGGCGCCAAGGTCGCCAACATGAGCCTCGGCGCCGACGAGGGCAGCGAGGCGCTCAAGCGCGCCGTCGCGGCCGCCAGCAAGGCCGGCATGACCATCGTCGCCGCGGCCGGCAACGGCGGCGGCGCCGTCGGCTTCCCCGCCAGCTACCCCGAGACTCTCGCCATCGGCGCCTCCGACGTCAAGGACGCGGTCGCCGAGTTCTCGAGCCGCGGTCCCGAGGTGGATTTCATCGCGCCCGGCGTCGACGTGAAGTCGGTGAAGATGGAAGGCGGCTACGAGGAGCTCTCGGGCACCTCGATGGCCACCCCGCACGTCGCCGGCCTGGCCGCCCTCGCGGTCGCGCGCGGCGCGTCGTCTCCCGCCGCGGTGCGCGCCATGCTCCGCAAGGCCGCGACTCCGCTCCCCGGCCTGCCCTCGATCACCCAGGGCATGGGCATGATCGACGCCGGCAAGCTCCAATAAGGGAGAAGAATTAGACGGGCGCCGGTCCGCGGGGCCTTACCCCAGGTTCTCGCGGGCAACCGGCGCCCGTCCTCATTTATCGGGGGCGGTGTAGACGACCTCGGAGCCCGGCAGAAGGTCGCCCTTCGAGAAGCCGGGGGTGCGCAGGTCGTAGAAGTCCCGGTAGGCGCGGAAGCGCGTGCCTCCCGACGCGGGGAGCTCGACGAGGATGTAGTCCCCCTCGGCGTCCTTGCGCACGCCGAAGAAGCGTCCCGCCACGGTCTTGCCGCCCTGGAGCACGACCTCGACAGGCGCGCCGTCGGGAAGCTTGCCCTTCACGTCGGAGAGGGCGGCGATCTTGTCGCGCGAGGCGTAGTGCTCCGTGCGCAGCGCCACCTTGTCCACGCGGTGGAACTCGCGCGAGATGTGCGTGATCCCCTTGGGGCCGTCGAGCTGGATCTCGTCGCCGTCGGCCTTCACGATCCGGCCGGAGACGGTCTGCGCTGACCACTTCAGGTCGTCGAGGTCGCGCGTGTCGATGTCGACGAAGCGCCCCTGATGGCGGGCGAGGTCCTTGAACGGGTCGGCCACCGGCGCGCGCCTGTGCACGACGACTTCGTCGGGGCGCAGGTTCGCGCCGTCGAACATCACGTCGACCGTGCGGCGGACCTCGGCGATGCCGCCCGCGTCCAGGCTCAGGCCGACCAGCTTGCCGCCCGTCTGGAAGACCATCTTCCCGTCGGCGAGGCCGCGGAAAGCGCCCTCGACCTTCTCGCCGTTGGCCAAGGTGACGGCCAGGCGCGGGCCGGCCGCGTTGTCCCCCACCGCCGAGTTCAGGACCGCCTTCGTGCCGTCGTCCTTCGCTCCGGCCGCGAGCTTGCTCCACTCCGTCGGAGTGTAATCCTTGCCTTTGGCGGGCAGGGCGGCGGGGTCGATCGGGACGATCAGCGACGGGGTCAGCGCGGGGACGGGAGCGCCGGGCCGGACCGAACCCTGCAGGCCCGGCGCCGAGGCCGGGCTCAGCGAGGGGGCGGACAGCGCGCCGGGGACCGCGCTCACGGAGGCGCCGGAGGCGGACGAGCGGGAGGCCGCGGAGGCGGCCTCGCCGACGACCTGGGCCGACGACGGGACGGCGAGCAGGCAGGCGAGAACGGCAGAGAGGGGCCTCATGCGACCAGTGTAGGCCCGGCTTTTGCCTCCGTCAAGGGGAGGGAGAGCTCGAACCGGGCGCCGCCGGCCGGGGAGCGGCCCGCGGTCAGGTCCCCCCCGTGACGCCGCACGATCTCGCGGCACAGGTACAGGCCCAGTCCGACGCCTCCCGCCTTCGCGTTGCCGGTGGCGAACGGGGTGAAAAGGCGCGGCAGGAGCGCCGGCGGAAGGCCCGGCCCGTCATCCTCCACGATCACGAGGACGCGCGGGCCTTGAACGGACACCGACACCTCGATGTTCCCGCCCGAAGGCATCGCCTTGGCCGCGTTGCCGACGAGGTTGACCAGGACCCGCTCCAGCTCATGCCCGGCCGCCCGTACGGTCACGGTCTCCATCGGGAAACATCGGTGGATCTCGATCTTGCGCGCGCGGACCGGATCCTCGCACAGGCGAAGGGCGGACTCGACGACATCGGAGGCGCTGCGGGGGCGCAACGCGGGGTCGCGGCGCGTCATGAGGCCGCGCACGAGCTCCTGGCAATAGCGGGCGGAGCGCTCGATGCGGGCCATGTCGTCGCGAACGGCCGACGGCAGGTCCTGATCCTCCCGCCGCATGTTGGCATAGCCGAGGATCACGGTCAGCGGCGCGCCCAGGTCGTGGACGGCGCCGGCACCGTCGACGGCGACGGAGGCGACCGCCTCCAGGCGTTCGATCTCGGCGCGCTGGACGGCCGCCTTAGCGCTGACCTCGCGTTCGGACTTGGACAGCGCCCAGGTCCCGGCCGCGGCCCCGGCGAGGATGGTCGTCTTCAGGACCAAGGAGAATACGTCGGCCGTGCCGAGAGGGTGAGGCTCGGCGCCCAGTCCGGCCGCGTTCGCGAGGACCGCTCCCGCGGCGATCCAGGCGGTCTCCCGTCCGCCGAGCAGTATCGCGGCGCTGAAGATCGGGAGGAGATACAGCACCCACAGGTCCGAGTCCGCGCCGCCGGACTGGGATTGGATCGCCGCCACGATGACGAACGAAGCGACCAGCGCGAGGGCGGCCGGCATCACCCGTCCGGGCCGAAGCCGCACCGCGAGGCTCGCCGCGAGGCTCGCGGCCAGGAGGAGCAGGAACAGCCACAGGCACTCGGGCAGGATCAGATGCGGATTGTCCTTCGAGAGGAAAGCCAGGGACGCGAGCGCGACGCCGAGAGCGGTCTCGTAGCGGCCCGTCGTCCTCGTCGACGCGCCGGGAGCGCTCATAGGCCGCTCCGGCGGCGGTCGAAGGCGAGGGCGCTCGGCCCCGCGTGCCGCGTGCTCTTGAGCCACCCCTTCATCTCCCCCGACCAGCGCACGGCCTCCGAGTAGGAGAGGATGGGACGCTGGCTCGAGGAGACCCCGGCCACCGTCAGGCTCAGCGCCGCGTGGCTGCGGACGACCCCCTGGCGGTCCGCGGCCTCGATGGCGCCCGTCGAGGCGTCCGCAGCGTCGTACATCGACGGCACGGCCTCGTCGAATCTCATCGCGGCGAAGGCCGCGACCAGCGGGGCTTTCTCGTCGTCGCACACCAGCGCGAAGTCATCTCCGCCTATGTGGCCGAGGAAGCCTCCGGTCTCCCCCGCCGCGGCCATCGCCTCGCCCAGAAGCTCGGCGGTCTGCAGTATCACCCGGTCGCCCCGCTCGCAGCCGTAGTGGTCGTTGAACGCCTTGAACCGGTCGATGTCGGCGAGGAGGAAGCCGAACGCCCGACCCTCGCGGATTCTGGCCTCTACCTCGGCCTGGAGGGACGGGCTTCCCGGAAGGCGGGTCAGAGGGTTGACCGCCACCGCCTCCGCGTGCCGGTGCAGGTGGGACATCACGCGGGCCCGGAGGTCTCGCATCGAGAACGGCTTGGTCACGTAATCGTCGGCGCCGAGGCCGAAACCCGCCTCTTGGGAGCGTTCATCGACGCAGCCCGTCAGCATGATGACGGGGGTCGTCCGAGTCCGCGCCTCATGACGGAGGTGCTCGAGGACCTGCCAGCCGTTGAGCCCCGGCATGTGGACGTCGAGGAGGATCAGGTCGGGCTGTCCGGCCTCCGCCGCGGCGAGCGCCTCCACTCCGTCCCGCGCGACGATGAGGCGGCAGTCCCCGCCGAGAAGACGGCCGACGACCGACGCGACGCCCTGATCGTCGTCCGCGAGCAATATCGTGTTCTCCATGGTCATATCCTCACAGTGCGCACTCTTGGTGCAGCGAATAGGCCTCGCCGTCGGCCTTCACGAAACGGGTGACCTCCGCGGCCGTCAGCGGAGGGACCTTCCCCTCATGATACGCGCGGCGCAGCGCGTCGTAGAAGCGGGCCTTCAGCAGGGGATCGGGGATGGTCGAGCCGGGATTGACCTTGAGCTCGGAGGCGGGAAGGCCCTCCTGCAGGCGGCGAGCCCAGTAGCGGGCCTTGATGTCGAGTATGCTCTCCTCGAGGGCGTTGATGCGCGCATCGGCGTTGGCGCAGCGCGAGGCCGTGTCGGCCACCGCGTCGCGGGCCGCGTCGACCTCGAAGTCGAACCGGCCGCCGATCACGGGCGCCGGCACGTCGAACGGGTCCATGTCGGCGATCACCGACTCGCCCTCCCGCTCGAGCTCTCCCTCCACCGCGCCGACGATGACCCCGGTCCTGTAGTCGACGACCCGCAGGACGAGGCGCACCACCTTGCCCGACGCGCGGTAGGTCCCCATGACGACCCCGTCCACGCGCGACAGGCGCTCGCCGCCCGCCGCCGCCGGCTCGAGCGCGCCGGTCCGGCCGAGAGAACGCTCCTCCATGAGCTTCGGCAGGAGGCTGCGCTCCACCGCCTGGACCTTGCCGGAGCGGACCAGCGCCGTCGTCAGGCGCTCGGTGAGGAGGGCTCCCTCGCCGTTGTCCGAGCCGCGAGAGGAGTCGATCCGCGACACCGCGACGCGGTTGAGGCCCGCCGCCCGGGCCGCGTCCGCCAGTTCCCGACCGAGGCCGCGCATCGCGTCGGAGCTCCGGGACGGCTCGGCCGCCGCGGCCATGAGGAGGAAGGCGCCGGCGATGGTCTTGATGTCCATGCCCGGAGGATAGCCCCCGGGCCTGTTCGCGCGCCGACGCCGCGCTGAATTCCCGCTTAACGAGGGCGGGCTTCGGGGGACGGGTCGAACTTGTAGCCGTGGCCGGGGACGTTGACGATGTGGCGCGCGTGGCGCGGGCCCAGCTTCTTGCGCAGGTGGGAGACGTGCACCTCGACGGTGCCGGGGTCGTTGTAGTTGGCGGGGTCGTAGCCCCAGACGGTCTCGAGGAGGTAGGTCACGGACAGAAGTCGTCCGCTCTTGCTCATGAGCACCGCCAGGAGGTCGAACTCCTTGCCGGTCAGCGCGATGGTCTTGCCATCAACCTTCACCGTACGGCCCTCGGGGTCGAGCTCGATGCCCGACCTGCTGACCGACGCGTTCGCGGACGACGCGGCCTCGCACCGCCGCAGGACCGCCCGCAGTCGCGCGAGCACGACGGACATGGTGAAGGGCTTGAGGATGTAATCATCGGCGCCCACCTCGAGACCCGAGACCACGTCCTGGTCGCCCATCTTCTCGCCCGACATCAGGACGACCGGGATGGACGCCGTCTTCGCCTCGCGTTTGATGGCCCGGCACAGCGCCTGGCCGTCGAGGCCCGGCATCTGGGAGTCGCAGAGGACGAGGTCCGGGCGGGAATCCTTGATAAGGAGCAGGGCCTCGGAACCGTTGTCCGTGATCACGACCGCCACGCCGTTGGCGGTCAGGTATTGCTTGACCATCTTGAGGATGGCTCGGTCGTCATCGACGACAAGGATCTTGCTCGGCATGGCGCGAAAGTCAGTCTAGCGCTTAGACGGGCGCGCGTCAAGGACGCAGCCAGGCCGCTTCGTCGAGCGCGACGAGGGTCTCGCGGAAGGCGCCGCGGGCCGCCTCGGCGGCGGCCGCGCGCGCGGCCGACGATCCGTCGGCGTCGAGGGCGGCGGCCTCGTGCCGGGTCTCGCGCACGACGCGGCCGTCCCGGGCGTCGACGACGGCGACGGCCATCTCGACGCGCGCGCCGACGAACGGGAGGACGCGCGGGTCGCGGTGAGGCGCGACGAAGGCCGTCCCGGTGATCCGGTAGTCGGCGCCCTTCGCCGTCACGGCGATGCCCTGGAGCGCCAACTGCGCCCTGAGCGCCGACTCGGCGGAACGGGCCGCCTCCGCGCCGAACGGCCCCTCGCCGGAGAACCGCACCGACACCGTCGAATCCTCGAAGGCGGCCGGCGGCAAAGAGGTCCTCCCCGCGCAGTCCCCCCCATCCGAGGATATCTCGACGCGCACCCGGGCCGAGCGTCCTCCCTGGGCCGCGCCGCTGTCGAGGACCTCGTGCTCGAGCACGCAGCCGGACGAGCGGGTCACCACGCGCGCGTCCACCGCCATGCCCTTGTCCACCCGGGTGCGGGAGTCGACCCGCACTCCGCCGGCCTGCTCGACGGCGCGCTTGAGCGCGTCGGCGACCGCGCGCCGGTCAGCGCCCGCCCCGTCGGCCGCCCACCCCTCGACGACCACGGTCCGCCTCGCCGGGGCGTGGGAGCAGGCCCCGGCGAGGACGGCCAGGACGGCGAGGAGCGCGGTCTTCACGGGAGCACCAGCCCCGTGCCGCGCCGCAGGTCTTCCTTAGGGAGCCGCACGGTCACCACGCAGCCGCCGTCCACGGTGAACTCGCTCTTGAGGACGCGCGCGCCGCGGATGCTGTCATGGACGCGCGTGGCGAGCTTGGAGTCCACGGAGATGGCCCGGGAGACGGTGTAGCCGCCGTCGAGTTCCACGCCCTTGATCAGGGAGAGGAGCTCGTACTGCGCCTTCACGATGGCCGCGTCCCGCGCCAGCGATCGCCGCTGGGTCTCCGTGGCCAGGGCCGGGTCGCCGGCGCCGATGCCGATGGCCTCGTAATAGGAGCCCTTCTCCGGCTTCTCGTCGATCACGTCGGGCACGCGCCCGTCCGCCAATCGGGACCGCACCGACGAACATCCCGCCGACATCACGACGGCCAGTGCCGCCGCCAGAACCGAGATCGTCTTCATAGTTCCTCCCGGACGCCTCGCGTCCTGCCGACAGCATAGGTCAGGCAGGCGACGGCCGCGCTGAACCCCGGCTTAATGAGCGCTTAACGGCCCCGCCGGGCGCTTAAGCGTTCCTTAAGCGCCGCGTCATGCGCGCGCAATCGGAGTCGGCTACCCTTGATGCATGGATATCGGCGCGTCGGCAGGAGGTTATGTTGTATAAGGCTGTGGACATGCTGCGCGGCATAACAAGGCTGACTGCCCGTTCTCTGGCGCTCGGCTCCCTCGCGCTTGCCTCGGGGCTCGCGCTCGCGGCCCTCGCGGAATTCTCCATGTTCCGCTCGGAGAAAGCGGACTTCCTCGCCTCACGCCTGGGCAACCTCTCGGTCGTGGCCGACCTCAAGGCCGACAGCATCCGCGACTTCCATCATGAACGCCTGCACGACCTCAACATCTACGTGTCCAACATCCAGCTCGTGCCCGGCTTTCAGGACGCCCTGAACGGAGACGCCGCCAAGCTCCGCCGCCTCGCGAAGATTTTCGATCCTCTGTTCAGCTACGGCGGCTACGAGAGCCTGGCGATCGTCGACCCCAGGGGACGCGCCGTCCTGGTCCTCCCGCCTGGCGCGGAACCTCCCCAGCCATCGGAGGGCAAGGGGGATCCCTTGCGGTTCCTGAGGACCCGCCGCGCAGCCTCCGGCGCGGCCACCTTCGAATACGAGGCCCCGATCCCCGGCGGAGCCCGCCTGGTCACCCGGGTCAGGAGCCGCGCCTTGCTTTCGCCCCTCACCGAGCGCTGGCCCGGCGTCGAGAAGACCGCCGAGACGAGCGTTTTCGAGCGCGACGGGGAATACCTGGTCCCGCTCAACGACATCCGGCACAAGAAAGGTTCGGCCCTCTCTTTGAGGATCCCGCTCGGCTCGGACATAATCTCGGCCCGCGCGGCGCGCGGCGAGGCCGGCCCGCTCCTGGGCCGAGACTACCACGGCGTGCCGTGCTACGCCGCGGTCCGGGACATGCGCGAGTTCGGCTGGGTACTCGTCGCCAAGGCCGATGAGGACGAACTGCTCGCGCCGCTGAAGGAGAAGGTCCGGATGGTGGTCCTCGCCTCCTTTGGGGCCCTCGGCCTCGTCGCTCTGCTCGTTTTTCTTTTCATCCGCTGGCAGACCGACCGCCTGAGCGCCGAGGCCAGGGCCGAGCGGCTCCTCCTGTCGGCGGCGATCGAGCAGGCCGGCGAGAGCGTCGTCATCACGGACAAGAAAGGCGCCATCCTCTATACGAACCCGGCCTTCACCCGCGCGACGGGCTACACCCGCGAGGAGGCCTACGGGAAGACCTCCGCCCTGCTCAAGAGCGGCCGGCAGACGGACGATTTCTATAAGACTCTGTGGGAGACGGTCTCCCGCGGCGAGATCTGGAAGGGACGTTTCGTCAACCGCCGCAAGGACGCGAGCGTCTTCGAGGAGGACGCCACGATCACTCCGGTACGAGACGCCGCCGGTACGATCATCCACTTCGTCGCCGTCAAGCGCGACGTCAGCGCCGTCAAATCCCTCGAGGACCAGCTCTTCCACTCCCAGAAGATGGAGGCCATCGGCCGTCTCGCCGGGGGCGTCGCCCACGACTTCAACAACATCCTGACCACGATCAACGGCTACGCCGAGATGCTCGCCGACGCCGCTCCCCCCGACTCCCAGGCCGCCGCCGACCTCGCGGAGATACTCGGCGCGGGGCGCCGCGCCGCCCTCCTCACGAGGCAGTTGCTCACCTTCTCCCGGCGCGCCCCGACCGACCCGGTGATCGTCGACCTCCGGGTCGTGGTCCGCACCATGGAGAAGATGCTGCGTCGCACCCTCGGCGAGGATATCCGCCTCACGCTCGACCTCCCCGAAACGGCGCTCTGGGTCCAGACCGACCCGGGACAGATCGACCAGGTCCTCATGAACTTCTCGGTCAACGCCCGCGACGCGATGGCCCACGGAGGGACGCTCAGCGTCCGGGCCCATGAGGCCTTCTTCGCCAAAGACGAGATACACGCGCTCGAGGTCATCCCCGCCGGCCGCTACGCCGCCCTCGTCGTCAAGGACGACGGCAGCGGCATGGATCCCGAGGTGCTTCCCCGGATCTTCGAGCCGTTCTTCACCACCAAGGAAAAGGGCAAGGGCACCGGCCTCGGGCTCTCGACGGTGTTCGGCATCATCAAGCAGAACAAGGGCTACATCTCGGTCGACAGCGCGCCCGGCCGCGGCACCGCGTTCACCGTGCACCTGCCTTTGGTCGCGACTCCGGACCCGGCGCTGACGCCCGTGCCGGCGAAGCCCGCGACCTCCTTGCGCGGAGACGAGACCATCCTGGTCGTCGAGGACCAGAGCGAGGTCCTTCGCCTGGTCACGCGAGCGCTGACCCCCCAAGGCTACCGCGTGATCGCCTGCGCCGGCGCGGCCGAGGCGCTCAAGGAGGCCCGGGCCCTCGAAGGCGCGATCCATCTCCTGCTGACCGACGTCGTGATGCCGGGGATGGGCGGCGAGGAGCTCGCCGAGCACCTGCGCCAGGCCCGGCCCGAGACGCGGGTGCTCTTCATGTCGGGCTACACGGACGGCCGCCTGGACAGCCTCGGGCGGACGAACGAGAAGGCCGACCTCCTTCTCAAGCCCTTCACCGCCGAGCAGGTCTGCCGGCGGGTGCGCGACGCGCTCGACGGCGCGGCCCCAAGGACCGCATAAGCCGATGAACATCGACGAGACGGACTCCCGGCGCCTCGTGGAGAACCTCGGCAAGGAGCACATCCTCTTTCGTCACGACGCCGCCGGCGTCATGAGCTACGTGAGCCCTTCCATCACCGCGATCCTCGGCTATGCGCCGGGGGAATTCCGCGGCCATTACAGCGCCTTCCTGACGGAAGATCCGGCGAACGCGGCGGTCCCTCGCATCACCGAGCTTGGACTCCGCGGAGAGCGTCAGCCGCCGTACGAGGTCGAGGTCCGCCACAAGGACGGGGGCGCGCGTTGGCTGGAGGTGACCGGATTCCCCGTGCGCGATCGGTCGGGGACGATAACTGGCCTCGAGGGCATCGCCAAGGACGTCACCGGGCGCAAGCAGCTGGCGACGGCCCAGCAGGCCAGCGAACGCCGGTTCAAGGAATTGTTCGCTCAGGCGCCCTTGGGCGTCGCGATGATCGATTCCAGCACTGGGCAGATCCAAGAGCTCAACCCGATGTTCGCCCGGATCGCGGACCGGACCGAGGCGGAGATGCGCCGCGTCGACTGGATGAGCATCACCCATCCCGACGACATCCAGAAGGATCTGGATCAAATGGCGAGGATGAACGCCGGCGAGATCCCGGGGTTCCGGATGGAGAAGCGCTACCTCCGCCCCGGCGGCGCCGTCGTCTGGATCGACATGACCATCGCGCCGCTGAAGTTGGGGGCGGACGCGCCGCCGCACCACCTGTGCATGATCCAGGACATCACCGAACGCAAGGAGATGGAGGAGGCGTTGAGCAAGTCGCAGAAGCTCTCCGAAGGGATCATCAACGCCATCACCGACGAGGTCTGGTTCGCCGACGCCGACAAGAAGTTCCGCCTGATGAACCAGGCGGCGATCCGGAATTTCGCAACCGACAAGCCCGTCGACGTCGAGGAACTCACCCGGAGCCTGGAGGTGTTCCGATCCGACGGCAGCCCGCGCCCGGTGGAGGAGGCCCCGCCGCTGCGCGCGCTCGAGGGGCAGACCGTGATCAACCAGGAGGAGATCATGCGACTCCCCCTCAGCGGCGAACTGAGGCATCGGCAGGTCAGCGCCGCTCCGGTGAGGGACGCGCAGGGAGCGATCATCGGCTCGGTCAGCGTCGTCAAGGACGTCACCCGCCAGAAGCAGTCCGAATCCGCCCACGCCGACATGCAGAGGCTGGAATCCCTGGGGAACCTGGCCGGCGGCATCGCTCACGACTTCAACAACATCCTGACAGCCATCCTCGGGAACCTCTCCTTGCTGCAAGCGAAGCTGGACGGCGACGGAGAGGCGCTCGCGCTGCTCACGGAAGCGCGCGAAGCCTGCGGAACCGCGAAAGGCCTGTCGAACGAGCTTCTGACATTCGCCAAAGGAGGCGCCCCGGTCGTCCAGGCCGCGGATCTGCGCCTCGTGTTCGCTCAGGCGGCAGTCTTCGCGGCGCGAGGCACGAAGACCCGATGCGTCTTCCGCCTCGGCGACGCGCCGCTGATGGTCGACATCGACAAGGACCTCATCTCGCGGGTCGTCCAGAACCTCGTCCTCAACGCGACCCAGGCGATGCCGCTGGGCGGGGACTTCACCGTGACGGCCGAGATCGTCGACTTGGGAGCGACGGCGAATCCCCCTCGGGCCGCCGGACGCTTCGTCAGGCTGACCGCCGAAGACCAGGGAATGGGGATCAAGCCGGAGGCTCTGGCCAAGATCTTCGACCCCTACTTCAGCACCAAGGGCGTGGGCCGGGGACTCGGGCTGTCCATCTGCTATTCCATCATGCTCAAGCACGGCGGGAAGATCAGCGCGGCGCTGCGGCCCGGGGCCGGAGCCGTCTTCACCCTCCACTTCCCTTGCGCCGACGCCGCGGGAGCCGCCGACGCCCCGGCCGACCGGGAGAAGCCGGCCCTCAAGATCGGAGGCGGCAAGGTCCTCATCATGGACGACGAGGTTTCGCTCGCCCGGGTCCTCAAGCGCATCGTCGAGCACCTCGGAGGCGAAGCCGACACCATGACGAACGGCAAGGACGCGCTCGACGCCTATCGCCGGGCGATGGAGGCCGGCAAGCCTTTCGATGTGGTCATCATGGACCTGACCGTCGCGGGAGGCATGGGCGGCATGGAGATGATCGGCGCGCTCCTGGCGCTCGATCCCTCGGCGAAAGCCATCGTCTCGAGCGGCTATGCCGACGACCCCGTCATGGCGGGATTCGCCCGCCACGGCTTCTCCGACAAGCTCGCGAAGCCCTACGACATCGAGCAGGTCTCCGCGGCCCTTCGCCGGGTCTTAGGACGGAGTTAAACCCCGATTCCGAGCCGCGCGGCCTCGCGTGGCCCGGACGAGAGCCTCGCCGAGACGGGGGACCCCCGAGATCAGCCGCACCGCCGCCTCCCCCGCCGGCGTACACAGCAGCACCGACTGGAGGAGACGCCCACGCCGCAGGCGTTTGTAGAACCGTCCGCGCCAAGCGTCATCCCAGCTCCGCCCGAGCGCCGAGAGGCCCCCGTCGTCGAGGCGCGCGGGGAGCGCGGCGATCAGCCCGGCGAGCATGACCGCCGATTCCAGGGCCATCGCCTGGCCGTCGCCGCAGAGCGGCGCGATCATGCCCGCGGCGTCGCCGATGAAGAGCACGCTCCCCCGGCTCGTTTCCTTCGGCGAAAAGCCCAGCGCCGCCGCGGCGTGAACGCCGTCCTCGGCGGGCTCCAGCTCGGCCAGGCGCTCGCGAAGGCTCGCGCTGCGGGCGCGCATCGCCGAGATCACGTCGTCCCACCGCGGGCTGGACAGGCTCTTGACCAATGTCCGATGAAGGAGGACGCAGACGTTGACCAGCCCGCCTTCGACGCGGCTCAGGCCGCAATAGCCTCCGTCGAATAGGTGGACCTCCACGCCCCCCTCGAGAGCGATGGACACGCGCCGCCCGCCCTCCGTGTCCGCCGGACGATGGTGGCGTTTGAGGCCCATATACGGGGACGGTTCCGCGAGGAAGGCGCGGGAGAATTGAGCGTCCAGCGGCGATCGCCGACCGTAGGCCGCCACGACCAACCGCGCCTCGACGGTCGTCCGGCTCCCGCTCTTCCACTCCACGCTGAGGCGGCGTCCCCCGCCGCTCTCCTCGATGCGGGTGATCTTGGCTCCTTCGTGAGCGGAGGCCCCGCAGCGCCCGGCATGGCGGAACAGGATCTCGTCGAGAGCGAATCGGCTGATCCCCAGGGCTTCGCCGCCGAGGCCGAAGAGGGCGTCGCGGCCTGAAGCCGAGAAGAACCGCCCGTGCGTGATCCGGGCGGGCATCAGCGAGAGCACCTCGTCCAGGCAGCCGACGAGCGCCAGCAGGCGCTGGGACTCCGGGGACAGGAACTCCCCGCACAGCTTATGCCTCGGTAATTCGTCCTTTTCGAGGAGCAGGACATCGCGGCCGGAACGCGCGAGCATGGCCGCCAAGGCGCTTCCCGCGATCCCGCCGCCGATCACCGCGACCTCGCAGTTTTGGCTCATGTGCGGGCCACCATGAGCCAGCGGAAGGCCCAACGCCAGGAGATCTCGGGAATAGCCAGGCCGGCGCGCCGCGCGAGGCCTTCCAGATCGCGGCGGCTGAAGCCGCGCAGGACCGAGAGCGGGGCGTCGTGACGGATGAGACGGTTCTTCGAGAGAAGGGCGGACAGGCCTTTGATCGAATGATAGGCGGCAGGGTGGCGATGAAGGTCGTTGATCACGACCCCCTGGCGGCTCAGCTCACGCATCCTGACGAGAGCCTTGACCGCGGTCTCGTCGGACAGATGGTGGAGGAGCAGGGCCGCGTGCACGACGTCGAACTTCCGCGTCGGCGGCAGGTCGAAGAGGTCGGCGGCCGCGAAGTCCAGGCCGGGCACGCCGGCGTTCGCCCGTCGCGCGCAGGCGACGGCCGCGGGAGCCAGGTCGATGCCGTGCACGCGCGCGGTCAGGCCCCGGCGCCGCGCCCACTCCACGATGCCGCGAGCCGTGTCCCCCCCGCCCGAGCCCACGTCCAGGACGTCGAATTCCGCGCACCCCGGAGGGAGCAGTCGGGCCAACCCGGCCAGGCTCGACGCAAGGCCGCCCAGATTCTCGTTGATGAAGGCGAGTTCACCCAGCGTCTCCGACAATTCCGCCGGATCGAGGCCGGACTCGTCCATCAGTTCGAGGGCCGCGCTGCGCGTGCCGAAGTCGATCGCGCTCATGGGCGGGTGAAAACGGCCCCCTCCATGGTGAGACCCGGCCCGAATCCCAGCGCCGTGACGACGCCGGCCGTCTCCCGCCGCAGTTCCCGGTCGAGGACGAAGAGGATGGTCGCGCTCGACATGTTGCCGCAGGCGCTCAACACTTCCCGGGAAGAGCGCACTTGATCGTCCGTCAGCCCCAAAGCGCCCTGAACCTCGTCGACGATCTTGCGCCCGCCGGGGTGGATGGCCCAGGCGCTTCGATCCGGCGCGCACCCCGCCTTGCCAAGAAGCTCCGCGACGAAGCCGGGGGCGGCGGCCCTGAGCTTCGCCGGCACCTCGCGGTCCAGGCGCATCTCGAATCCCGTGGGCCCGATGCGCCAGGACATGTGGTCGAGGGTGTCGTTCGCGACGCGGCTGTGGGTGGCGCGCAGGTCGCCGAGCCCCTTGTCGAAGCGGCCGGGCCGGGCGTAGACGGCGGCGGCGGCGCCGTCGCCGAAGAGGCTGTTGGCCACGATGAAATCGGGAAGGGCGGTCTTCTGGAAATGCAGAGTGCAGAGCTCCACGCAGACCTGAAGGACCACGGCCTCGGGCTCGGCGGCCAGGATCTGCCCCGCCATCCTCAGGCCGTTGAAGCCCGCATAGCAGCCCATGAAGCCCAGCACCGCGCGCTGGACCCGAGGGCTCAGCCCCAGGCGCCCGAGAAGGAGGATGTCGGGGCCGGGCGCGAAAAGGCCCGTGCAGGTCGTGAAGACGAGGTGGGTCACCTCGGCGGGTGCTGCGCCCGACTCAATCAGGGCTTTGCGGCACGCCGCCTCGGCCAGGTCGACGCTCCATTTCTCGTACAGCCCCATGCGCGCCGCCGTGGTCGGGAAGGGTTCGAGCGCCCAGTTGGCCGGGTAGAAGCCGAAGCCCTCCGGGGAGTTCTGGGTGTAGTCGGACAGGACGCTGTGCCGCTTCGTTATCCCGGAGGAGGCGTAGACCTTCTCCAGGAATCCGAGTATGACCGCGCGCCGCCGACCCGTGAGCGTCGCCCCGGCCAGTGACGCCATGAAGCGCTTCACCTCGAGCTGTCCAGCCTGGTGCGGCGGCAGCGCCGTCCCCATTCCATAGAGGCGGGCATCGCGCCGGACCGTCGAGGCGTTCACCGCTTTTTCTTCAGCCAAGAACGACTCCATGCCGGCCGGCCGCTTCGGCGAACGAATGAAACGGGATTTCGACGAAGGCCTTGACGACCCGAGGATCGAGCGCGGCCCCGGCCTGATCGCCTAAGATGGCGGACGCTTCGAGGTGGGAGAAGGCCCGCTTGTAGGGACGCGCCGTCGTCAATGCGTCGTAGACGTCGGCCGCGGCGACGATCCGGGCTCCGAGAGGGATGGCCTCGCCCGCGAGCCCCGCGGGGTAGCCCCGCCCGTCCCAACGCTCATGATGCGCGGCGATGATGGGAGCCGCGCTCTCCAAGGCGTCGGAGCCGCGCGCCAGGCTCGCGCCGCTCTCGGGGTGGCGCCGCATCGCCTCCCACTCCTCGTCGTCGAGGGGCCCGGTCTTGAGGAGGGCGGAATCGGGGACGCCGATCTTCCCGGCGTCGTGGAGCAGCGCCCCGGTCTCGAGCGTCCGCAGGAACGCGGGATCGCGCTGCCCCAAGCGCTCGGCGGCGAGCAGGCTGTAGGCGGCGACGCGGCGCGAGTGTCCGGCCGTGTACCGTTCGCGCAGTTCGAGCGACGAGACCACCGTCAGCAAAGTGTCCGCGTGCGCGCGCCGTAATCTCGCGGCCGCGAGCCGTTCGGCGCGGAAGAACGCCCAGCTCGCGGGGGCGACGACCCACAGGTTGACGAGCTCGGCGATCTGATCGGCCTGCGCCATCGGGCTCCCGCGCCACTGCACGGCGATGTGGAGGCCGAAGGCGGCGCTGACGAGCGAGGTCATGAGCACGGTCTCGCGCAGCCCGAACCAGGCCGCGCACATGAGCACCGGGAGAAAGAGGAGCTTCTGCGCGACGAGATGCAGCCAATGCCACTGATGAGGCCCCGCCGGCGTCGCCCAGTGGATCAGGAACACGAGGGCGAACGCGGCGGCCGCCCAAGCCGCGCGGCCGCGGGGCGGAGCGACCATGGCCGTCTCGACGCGCGCGTTCAGGGAGCCCCCACGCGGGAGATCACGACGCCGGCCAGCCCGTCCCGCATGCGGATCTCCCCCTCCACACGGACCCGCTCCTCCGGCCGGTCCTTGAGGCTGTTGAACGGAGCCGGGTCGCGCTTGTCCGGGAGGGCGAGAAAAACGCGGCCGTCGGAGGTGGCGAGGCCGACGGGGCCGCCGGCCGCGAAGCACTCGCGGGCGCACGCCTCGTGGCCCTCGGGCCGGGCCCCGACCTTGAAATAGCAGCACATGTCCACGACGGTGCCGACCAGCGAGCTGGGACGGTCCTGAGCCCGGGCGAGGAGCGCCTCCTCCCAGGCCTTCGCGTCCACCCTGAACTGCGTGACGCCGACGCCGTCGATCGCGACGATCGGCGTGCTCCACCCCGCGAAGCCGCGCAGGCGCTCGTCCCGGTCGACGCGGTGCACCTCGAAGACGGCGCCGTGACGCTCGGCTAGCTTCCGGAGCTCCTCCTCCGCCGCGTCGCAATGCTTGCAGGTGCAGCGATAGAGATCGACCTTCGGCCGGTACTGTTCAGGCGCGCTCATGCTTGCCTCCCCGCGGCTCCGCTACTTCTTCTCCATCAGGTTCATGCCGCATTTCGGGCAGCGTCCGTTCGGCGTCCGGGGTCCCGTGTAATCCCCCATATGGCAGAAGTAGACGGCCCCGCCCGGCTCCGCTTTCTTGAGCGGCGGGGCGGCGGTCGCTAAAGCGACGCGCGGCTTGCCCCCCACCTTGTGGAGCACGGCCTGACGGACCGTCCAGCCCGAGGCGGAACGATTGACCAGGAAATCGACGTCCAGCTTCGTCCCGCCGTCGGTTTCCTTGAAATCAGCGCAGAGCGCGTAAACATTCTCGGAGGCCTGCCGGACCTCGTCGTGGAGGCGGACGAGGCCGGCGCGCCAGTCCTTGTCGAGCTTGTCGTCGCGGATCACGAAGGCTCCGTCCTCCTCGTCGAGCTGCTCCTGGATATGGACCTTCACCGCTTTCCGAAGCCCCTTCTGCTCCGACTGTGAGAGCTCGAGCGCGAGCGCCGCGGTCGCCCCCATCAATCCCAACGCCAGAACCATCCCGCCGGCCGCGGCCGCGTGTCTCCGTCTCATTTGGAAGGTCCTCCCGCCGGCTTGGGCTGGGGCTTGGCCGGGGAGAGCCGCTTGCCGGAGAGGTGAAGGTGGCGGATCTTCCAGCCCTTCGTCTCCTTCGAAAGAACGAGGGTCTCGGCCCCCAGCATGACGACGGTCTCTTTGGCGTCGACGATGGCGTAGGTCGCCTCCTGGACGGCGTAGGCCCAGTCCCCCTTGACCTCGAGTTTCGTCAGCGTCGGGGAGGAGACCTTGAACTCCTTCCACTCCGCCATCTCGGGGCCGATGTGCTTGTCGCGGTAGTCCGCCCAGCCGTCGTTCTTATGGGTGCCTTCCAGGACCAGAAGGTCGTCGGAGACGACCTCGGCGAGCTTCGCGACGCTGCGCGCCTCCATCGCCGCGCGGTAGTCCGCGAGGACCTTCCGGACTTCGATCTCCTCGGACGAAGCCGCGAACGCGGCCGTCGCCGCGACCACGAGAGCCAAAACGCCCGCCATTGCGGATCCCATCTTCATGTCACGCCCTCCCTTTCCACTCACGGCGCGATCACGCCCACGCCGAACCCGTAGACCAGCTCCGCCCCGTGCATCGCCGTGGCGACGAGCAGGCCGAGGCCGGTCAGCCATAAAAGGACCTGAGCGGCGCGGACCTTGCCCGCGTCGAGGTCCTTGCGGACGGCGTACAGCCGCAGCAAAGACAGCGCGCTGAGAACGGCGACCGTCCACCACGCCAGCGCCTCGTGCTCGGCCTGGACCTCCCAGGCCAGGGCCCGGTGCGGCGCCGTCTTCTCCGCGAGGAGTCCCAGGCCGAGAGCCGCCCAGGCCGAGAAGGTCCCCAGCCACAGGAGCCAGGACTCGGCCTTCGACAGCCACTCAGGAGCGGCCCTGCGCAGCCGCAGCCCGGCGGCCGCCGCTCCCGCGATCGACAACGCGATCGGGAAGTGGACGGCCGCCGGGTGCAGGTGATAGAGCTCGAACGGCACTACGGCTTTTCCACCTTGCTCACGACGATCGCCGTCAGGCCGCCGCGCGTGAACACCGTGCCGGTGAGCTTCGCGTTGCCCCCCGCCTGGGCCTTGGCCTCGGCGTAGGGCTTCTGGTCCTCGTGGTTGCCCACGACGAGGTAGACCTTGCCGTCCTTCGTCAGGAGCCCGAGAGGGGCCCCGCCCGTCACGCAGGCGCCGGCGCACTTGGCGTGCTTCGGGCCCTTGCCCTCGTGCATCATGTAGCACGACATGTCGAGCAGCTCGCCCGTGATCGTCTCGGTCTTCCCCTTCGGGTCCATGTGCGGCGCCGCGGCGAAGGCGGTTCCGGCGACGGCGGCCGCGACGAGCGCGGCGCTGATCAGCTTCTTCATTCTCATCCTCCTCAGTCCTCCATCACCTGCAAAGCGGCGGCGTCGGGGACCACGGTCCCCTTCTTCATGTCCCCGTGCCACTTCCAGAGCAGGAAGACCGCGGGGTAGACGACGAGCTCCATCGTGAAGCTCGTGAACAGGCCGAAGATGATGGGGGCGGCGATGCGCTTCATCAGGTCGGAGCCGGCGCCGATGGCCCACATCACCGGCATCAGGCCGAGGAAGTCGGTGAACACCGTCATCATCTTGGGGCGTATGCGCTTGACCGCGCCGTGGACCACCGCCTCCTCCAGGTCCTTGTAGGTGCGCATGCGGCCCTCGCGGACCGCGTCGGCGTAGGCGAGGTCGAGGTAGAGGAGCATGAAGGTCCCGGTCTCCGCGTCGAGCCCCATCAGCGCGATCATCCCGACCCAGGCCGCCACCGAGAGGTTGTAATCGAGGAAGTAGAAGCCCCAGAAGGCGCCGATCAGCGAGAACGGCACCGCGAGCATCACGATGCCCGTCTTCACCCAGGACTTCGTGTTCATGTACATGAGGAGGACGATGAGCACCATCGTCAGGGGCAGCAGCAGCGCCATCTTCTCCCGCACGCGGGCGAGGTTCTCGTATTGGCCGCTCCACTGCAGCGAGTAGCCGGCGGGCATGGCCACCGCGGAGGCGACCTTCTTCTTCGCCTCGTCGACGAACCCGCCGATGTCGCGCCCGGCGACGTCGACGTAGACGTAGCCGGTGAGCAGGCCGTTCTCGTTGCGGATCATCGCCGGGCCCATGGCCAGCTCGATGTCGGCGAGCTGGGCCAGGGGGATCTGCGCCCCGTCCATCGTCGAGACGAGCACGCGCCTCAGCTTCGGGAGGTTGTCGCGCAGCTCCCGCGGATAGCGGACGCTGACGCTGTAGCGCTCGCGCCCCTCGACGGTGACGGTCACGGGCTCCCCGCCGATGGCGGAGACGATCACCATCTCGACCTCCTTCACGGAGAGGCCGTAGCGGGCGAGCTGGTCGCGCTTGAGGCGGAAATCGACGAAGTATCCTCCGGCCGCGCGCTCGGCGTAGACCGACCGCGCGCCGCGCACGCCGCGGACCGCCGACTCGACCTCGAGGCCGAGGGCCTCGATCCTCGCCAGGTCGGCCCCCTGCACCTTGATGCCGATCGGCGTGCGCACGCCGGTGGTCAGCATGTCGATGCGCGCCTTGATGGGCATGGTCCAGGCGTTGGTCACGCCCGGGAACTTCATGCGCGAGTCCATCTCGGCGACGAGCTCCTCCCAGGTCACGCGGTCCCACCAGACGCGACGCAGGGGCGCCTGCAGGAACCCGGGCAGGCCCGAGTACCAGCGCTCCTTCCGGCGCCACTCCTCCATGGGCTTGAGGACCACGGTGGTCTCCATCATCGAGAACGGGGCGGAGTCCGTGGAGGTCTCCGCGCGCCCGGCCTTGCCGAAGACGCGCTCGACCTCGGGGAAGCTCTTGAGCACCTCGTCCTGGCGCTGAAGGAGGTCCGCGGCCTGCGTGACCGAGATGCCCGGCAGGGTCGTCGGCATGAAGAGGATGGTCCCCTCGTTGAGCGGCGGCATGAACTCCGAGCCGAGGCGGAGGTAGATCGGGACGGTCGCCAAGGTGACGAACGCGGCGGCGCCGATCACCTTCCAGGGCCGCTCCAGGACCCAGCGGCAGACGGGGTCGTAGAGGCGGAAGAGGGTCTTGCTGATCGGGTGCTCCTCCTCGGCGTAGTAGCGCCCGACGACGGCCTGGTTGAGGGTCCACGCCAGCCACTTCGGCTTGAAGACGAAGAAGTCCATGCGCGAGAACATCATGCGCACCGCCGGGTCGAGGGTCAGGGCGAGGAACGCCGCGAGGAACATCGTGAGGTTCTTCGTGTAGGCCAGGGGCTTGAAGAGGCGGCCCTCCTGGTCGACGAGGGCGAAGATCGGGAAGAAGGCGACGGCCACGACGAGCAGGGAGTAGAACACCGACGGCCCGACCTCCTGCATCGCCTCCAGGCGCACCGCGTGGTAGTCGCCCTTGCGGCCGCCCGCGTCCCAGAGCTGGAGCTTTTTGTACGCGTTCTCCACCTCGACCATCGAGCCGTCGACGAGCACGCCGATGGACAGCATGATGCCGGCGATGGACATGATGTTGGCGCTGATTCCCATGAAGTACAGCGGGATGAAGGCCAGCAAGGTCGAGATCGGGATGGTCACGATCGGCACGATCGCCGACGGGATGTGCCAGAGGAAGACGAGCAGGACGAGGCTCACCAGGAACATCTGCGTGAACAGCTCGTCCTTGAGCGTGTCGATGGCGCCCTTGATGAGCTTGGAGCGGTCGTAGGTCTCGACGAGCTCGACTCCCTCGGGCAAGGACGGCCGCAGCTCCTCGACGCGCGCCTTGACCCGCTCGATGACGCTCAGCGCGTTCTCCCCGTGGCGCATGACGACGATGCCGCCGACCGTGTCCCCCTCCCCGTCGAGGTCGGCCACGCCGCGGCGGATGTCCGGCCCCAAGGCCACCTTGGCGACGCTCTTGATCAGGATGGGCGTGCCGCCCTTGTCCCGCCCGACGACGATCTGCTCGAGGTCCTCCACCGACTTGGCGTAGCCGCGCCCGCGGATCATGTACTCCGTGCCCCCGAACTCGACGAGGCGTCCGCCGACGTCGTTGTTCCCGTCGCGGACGGCGTCGACGACCTTCGACAGCGGGATGCGGTAGGCGGACAGCGCGTTCGGGTCGACCTGGACCTGGTACTGCTTCTGGAAGCCGCCGATGGAGGCGACCTCGGCCACGCCCGGGACGGACTGCAGGTGGTAGCGCAGGTTCCAGTCCTGGAAGGAGCGGAGGTCCGCGAGGCTGTGGCGTCCGGTCTTGTCGACGAGGGCGTACTGATACACCCAGCCCACGCCCGTGGCGTCGGGGCCGAGCTCGGTGCGCACGCCCTCAGGCATCTGGGGCAGGATCTTGCTCAGGTACTCGAGCACGCGCGAGCGCGCCCAGTACACGTCGGTGCCGTCCTGGAAGACGACGTAGACGTAGGAGTAGCCGAAGTCGGAGAAGCCGCGCACCGCCTTGACGCCCGGCGCGCCGAGCAGCGCGGTCACGATCGGATAGGTGACCTGGTCCTCGATGATGTCCGGCGAGCGGTCCCAGCGCGAGTAGACGATGACCTGGGTGTCGGAGAGGTCCGGGATCGCGTCGAGCGCGATGTTCTTCATGCACCACCAGCCGACGGCCATGGCGACGGCCGTCAGGGCCAGGACCAGGAACTTGTTGTGCGCCGACCAGGCGATGGTTTTTCTGATCATCGGAGCGATTTGAGCTTGGACTCGGAGTCGATGAGGAAGTTGGCCGTGGTGACGACCTTCTCCCCCTCCTTCACTCCCGAGAGGAGCTCGTAATAGCCGTCGGCCTCGCGTCCCACGCGGACCTCCCGCGGCTCGAGGCGGCCCTCGCCGAGGTCGACGAAGACGAGCTTGCGCGCGCCGCTGTCGAGGAGCGCGCCCTCGGGCAGGGCGAGCGTCACGCCGAGGTCCGCCTTGATGGCGGCGTTGACGAACATCTCGAGCTTGAGCAGGCCGCCCGGGTTGGGGACCTCGATGCGCACGCGCAGCGAGCGGGTCTCGGGCGACAGGTTCGGGTCGATGGTCCGGACCGTGCCGCGGAAGACGCGCCCGGGGTAGGCGGGAGTGGTGATCTCCGCCTCCAGGCCGGGGCGGACCTGGGAGATCTCGTACTCGTAGATCTGGGCGTACACCCACACCGAGCCGCCGGCGCCGCCGATGAGGAGGTTCTCGGGCACGGCCTCCGTCCCGGTGTACGCGCCGATCTGGGACTCGGAGAGGCCGAGCTGGCGCAGGCGCAGGGCCGAGGCGCGGACCAGGGCCTCGGCGCGCTCGTGGACGTCGGGCCAGGGGCTGTCCTTGACCTTCTCGCGGGCGACCATGGCGGAGTGGTGCTCCGAGATGGCGTTGTAGAGCTCGGGGTCGTAGGCGACGCTGCCGGAGGCGCGCACGGTGAACTTGAGCCTGCGCCGGGCGAGCGGCTCGGTCTTCATCCCGATGAGCCGCCGCTTCTGCTCGGAGACCACCGTCGAGGCCTGGCCGGCGACGGACGCGCCCGACGGCGCTTCTTCATAGACCGCGATGTAGTCCATGCCCATCGGGTCCTTCATCGGCACGGGCGAGGTCACCGCGGGGTTCATCGGGTTGCGGTAGTAGAGGAGCTTGCCCGTCGCGCCGGCCGCCGGCGCGGTGTGCGTGCCGCAGACCGGGCAGGTCACCGTCTCCCCGGGCTTCATCGGCAGCTCCATGCGGCAGTTCGCCATCATGCACTTGTGCAGGACGCAGATGCTCTTGCCCGTCGCGGCGGCCGCGGTCGAGGCGGACGGAGCCTCGACGGCCTCGACGCGGACGAGGTCCATGCCGCAGATCGGGCAGCTCCCCGGCTTGTCCGCGGTGACGGCGGGGTGCATCGGGCATTGCCAGCGCGCCGTCTGATGGGCCTCGTGCGGGGCGGAGGAGCGCCGGAGGACGAAGGTGCCGGCGGCGGCGGCGCCGAGCACGGCGAGGGTCGCGATCAGGACGGTCTTCTTGTTCATGGGGTTCACAGCTCCTCTCCGATCACTCGCTCGAGCTCCGCGACGCGCTGCTCGTAGTCGGCCAGATACTTGTAGTACTCGAGCTTGAAGTTCAGCAGGGACCGCTGGGCGTCGAGGAGGTCCAGGAAGGTGGTCCACCCCGCCCGGTAGCCGGACTCGGCCACCGTCAAGGCCGACTCGGCCTGGGGCAGGAGGCTGGTCCGGTAGCTCTCGACGAGGCGCTGCGCGGTCTGCGCGCGGACGAAGGCCGCGCGCACGTCGGCGGCCGTCATGAGCCGCGCCGCCTCGAGCTCGGCCTCGGCCGCCTCCCTCTCGGCGGAGGCCTCGCCGACGGCGGCCGCGGGCTTCCAGAACCACAAGGGCAGCGACAGCCCCAGGACGGCGTCGCTGGTGCGTCCCCGCATCGGGTCCTTGCGGCTGCGGTACGACAGCATGATGTCCGGGAGGAACTCCGAGCGGGCCAAGGCGAGGCTGGTCCGGGAGAGCTCGGCGGCGAGGACGGCCTGGCGCAGCTCCGGCCGGCGGGTGAACGCCGCCGCCTCGAGGTCGGCGTAGGCCTTCTCCAGACGCCCCGGCTGGAGGTCGACGGGCGCGCCGAGGGCGTCCCCCGCCGGACGCCCCATCAGCGCGTTGAGCGACAGGCCGGCCAGCTCGCGCTCCTCGTCGACGACCAGGCCCATGTGCAGCATCTTCGTCAGCTCCACCTGGGCCTTCAGCGCGTCCGATTCGGCGGAGGTCCCCGCGGCGAACTTGGACTCCGCCACCTTGGCGAAGCGGCGCATGAGGTCGATGTTCTCGTCGAGCAGGCCGCGGCTGCGGCCCGACAGGTACAGCATCGCGTAGGCCGTCCGCGTCCGCGCCCGAACCTCGCGCACCTTGGCGAGATAAGCCTGCTCCGCGGCCTCGGCCGCCTTCGAAGCGCGGCTGCCCCGCAGATACAAGGTGGTGGGGAACGGGAACTCCTGCGTGACGGCGACGGACTTCTCGTCGGCCCCGTTCAAGGGCGTCCGGCCGGAAGGGGCGTACATCCGCTCGATGTCGAGACGGGGCTGGTCCGGCGTCGCCTCGGAGGCGATCCGCTTGCGCGCCGCGTCCCAGCGCTTGAGGGCGGCCCGGACCTCCGGATTGCCGCGCCGGGCGGCGTCCAGGGCCTGCGCCAGGCTCAGGGCGGCCGGGGCGCCCTCGGCGGGCGCGGCGGCGCGGGACGGCACGGCGAGGACGAGGATGAGGACGGCAACGATGAGTTTCGGCACAAGACCTCCGGGGTCGACGGCTGACGGCTTCGCCTTAGGACGCGGGCGGGCGGCGGACCTTACAGTCCGGAGGAAGGAGGCGACAGGCCGGAGTGAGTCCCGGGAGGCGCCTGGGGGGAGGCGGGAACGAAAGGCGCCGGAGCGGCCCAACGGACGACGGGCGCTTCGGCGACGAGCAAGACGGACGGAAGAAGGGCGGGGGCGGGCGCCAGAAGGACGGAGACCGGCGCGGCGGGGACGGTGTCGGCGGGCCGGCAGCAGGCCGGGAGATCGCCCTTCGGGGCCTCGCCGCCCGGGCAGCAGGCATGCGACGCTCCCATCGGCATGGCGCAGAGAGGCCCGGCCCATGCGACGGAGAGGGCCAAGGAAAGGATCAGGCCGAAGGCTTTGCGCGCCATCATCACAGCATACCATGCAACGGTCCATCCATCAAGGGGCCTCTTCCGCCTCCGGCTCGCGCCGCTTCTCGCCGTTGGCCTCGTGGCGGAAGGCCGACACCGCGTCGTATACGGCCTTCCGGGTCCGGTTGATGCCGCCCAGGGGCCGGTGCGCGGGCAGGCTGTGCCAGGGAGTGAACGAGAGGTTCTCGCAGAAGCGCGCCCGCTTCTCCCCGTCGAAGGACTGCGAGGGTATCGTGACCGTCGCGACGGGGACGAAGGGCGAGCGGGCCTGGTCCCACGGCACGCGGGAGTCCTCGACGGACATCGCCGCCGGGTCGGTCCGTCTCTGGACCAGGAAGCGCAGGCAGGCGGGCGCTCCGTCCCTCGGGTCGAGGGACCTCGCCATGTTCAGGCGCAGGTAGTCCGGCGACCCGGCGTTCGCGTTGGGGCCCGCGGCCCGAGGCTCGCAGGGACGCGCGGAATACTTGACGACGCTCCGCTCGCCGAGGAGGTAGGGCGTCGCGCTGAAGTACGGCCCCTGCAGGGGGTCGGTGATCGCCTTCCCCCTCGAGATGAGCCGGGACGCCGCGCGGAACTCCTTCCAGCGCCACGGCAGGCGCCCGAAGAAGAACCAAGCCGGGTTCGAGCCGCGCTCGAGGCGGCGGAAGAAATCGGCGTAATCCCTTCCGTCCTTGACGAAGAAGGCGTCGTGCGTGATCAGGAGGAAATCCTGGGTCCCGGCCGACCTCTCGCCTTCCAGGAGCTTCTCGCCCTCGACGCCCATCAGCTTGATCGCCATGCCGCGCGCGTCGCCGATCCTGTCGGCCTGTATCTTCGAAGAACCGTTCGAGAACCGGATCCAGGCGGGGTAGGACCGCCCCGGCTCCGAGAAGACGCCGGCGCGGAGATCCGCGGGAATGAGCGGGTCCACCGTGAACTCCGCCCGGACGCAGCCGTGGGCCTTGGCGTGGACGTCGCGGGTCATGACGCCCGCGACCGCCCCGCGCTCCTTCTTGAGGACGGCCACGCTGAGAGCGGCGATCTCCCGGTCGAGCGCCTCCTCCCCGGGGGAGACGCGTTCGCCGTATCCGTTCTCGGCGGCCGGAGGGGCCGCGGACGGGCCTGAGCAGGCGGAGGAGGCGGCGAGCAGGAGGCAGAGGGCGGTTGTTCTCATGACCGCCGCATCATATATAACCTTCGCCCTGCCGAGGCTGCGATATTGTTGTAGAATTTTAACCGTGAAAGGACGAGGCCCCCAGGCCGCCGTGTTCGCCGCCATCGCCGGAGCCGCGCTCGGCGGCGTCTTCGCCATCCGCCACGTCGACGCGACGCGCGCCCGCCACGAGAGCGAGTGCCGCGCCTTGACCAAGGCCCTCGACAAGACCGTCCGCGCCCGCTCCCCCCGCTTCTTCGAGGGCATCGTCGAGCACACCTACGACCGGGAGAAGGGGCGATGTCTGGCCTCGCTCGAGTACCACTACAAGCCCTGCAACGCGACTTTGCTCAAGAAGACCCCCCTTCTATGCACCGGCCCCGACGCGGACATCGCCATCTACACCTTCAACGACGGCGGCGCCAGCCCCCTGTTCATCTGCGAGCGCACCTACGAGACCGGGGAAGCCCGCTGCACCGAGTCGGTGTACGGCAACGACGGCAGCCTGCTGTCCAGCCGCGAGTTCCCTCCCGACCAGTTCCCGGCCATCAAGGCGGAGCTGATCAAGCCCAAGCCTTAACCTCTAAAGCCTGGCACCGCCGGGTTGACGGGGATCAATGACCGAATCCGGTCAGGACATGGTAAAATACCCGAATGGATCAGAAAAACTCTCTTGATTTTCACGGTTCCGGCCTCTGGGCGGTCGTCCTCGGCGGCTCCTCCGGCTTCGGCCTCGCGACGTCTAAAAGGCTGGCACGCGCCGGCTTCAACATCCTCATCGGCCACAAGGACAAGGAAGGGACCGTCGAAACCGTGATCAAGCCCCACTTCGACGAGATCCGGGCCGCCGGCGTCAAGCTCGTCACCCACAACATCAACCTCTTCGACGAGGACGGCCGCGGCGAGCTGTTCGAGAGCATCCAGACCAACTGCGGTCCCGGCAAGGTCCACCTGTTCATGCAGTCCATCGCCGCCGGCTCCTGCCGCCTGATGATCGAGGACAAGACCCCCGACTTCCGCGGCCAGGCCATCAAGGGCCTCGCGGAGGCCCTGGGCCTCCCCCCCGAGAAGGTCAAGGCCGCCGTCAACACCGCCTTCCACGAGAAGGGCTGCGACGCGCTGCACACCCTCGCCGATTCCAGGATCCCCTACCGCGAAGAGCTCCTCACCCAGGAAGACATGGAGAGGACGATCTTCATGATGGGCTACGACTACCTGCTGTGGGGCCGCGAGCTGTGCAAGGAAGGCCTCCTCACGAAGGACGCGCGCCTGGTCGCGATGACCTCCGAAGGCAACGAGGTCGCGTGGAAGGGCTACGCCGCCGTCTCCGCCGCCAAGACCGCGCTCGAGGCCTCCTGCCGGGCGATGGCCGTCGAGCTGGCGCCTTACGGGGTCTCCTCCTACATCATGCAGGCGGGGATCACGGACACGCCCGCCGGCAACGCGATCCCGAACTTCGACCTCATGAAGGCCGCCGCGCGCATCCGCAACCCTTTCCACCGCCTGACGACGCCTGAGGACGTGGCCGAGACCATCCTGGGCCTCTGCGGCCCGACCTTGCGCTGGTCCAACGGGACCATCATCCGCGCCGACGGCGGCGAGGCGATCTCGGGCCTGTCATGAACGCGACCTTCGACATCCTCGGGATGGGCTGGGCCCTGCCCAAGACCGAGATCGACAACGACTTCCTCCATAAAGAGGTGGGCCTGCGCATCCCCCCCCGCTGGGCGATGTCGCGCCTGGGCATCTCCAAGCGCTACACCTGCCTCTCGAAGGAGTACATCGTCAAGACCAAGAACGCCGACCCGGTGGAAGCGATGAAGAACGCCATCGCCAACGGCGTGACCCCGGTGACGCTCGGCGCCGAAGCGGCGCTCATGGCCCTCCACCGCGCCGGCGTCCGGCCGGACCAGGTCGGCATGATCATCTGCAACTGCGACTTCCCCTTCGTCATCGCCCCGGGCGCGGCCAACTACATCGCCAAGGCCATCGGCGTGGGCAACGGCCCGCACATGGACGTCAACACGGCCTGCTCCTCGTTCGCGCGCCACATGAAGATCCTGGGCGACACGCGCCCCGAGGCCTGGCCCGAATTCGTCCTCACCATCCAGACCGGCTGCTACACCACGCGCACGAGCTACGCCGCCGACAGCTTCGACGGCTACATCTGGGGCGACGGCGCGGCCGCCCAGGTCTGCTC
>Ga0255338_1001126_pt1 | contig 56355 bp, 58 predicted proteins | sample MeOH1_35cm_T4_19_FD_203715 | JGI IMG/M metagenome (GOLD analysis project Ga0255338, IMG submission 203715) | Sandy soil microbial communities from University of British Columbia, Vancouver, Canada - MeOH1_35cm_T4_195 | ecosystem: Engineered > Artificial ecosystem > Sand microcosm > Unclassified ... | reverse complement strand
AATGGCAGGACAAGTACAAATTATAAGGGCTGGTTTTTCGGCAACAAGCAATTTACAGCTGGTAATAAAGTTAATTTTGGAACTAATAATTACGATAACGTCAATTTTCAGGAGCTGAAAAATTTTGTTTGCTTGTTTAATATCGGTACAAATACCTGAAACCACTAGGTTAGGTATATTACCCATATAATGGCTCATCATTTCGCCATGTAAAACGCTATCTGCCAGTATATAAAATATTTTAGTCTGCGATTTAATGTACCTGCATTTCACACACTAATATTATAATAAATAATAAGTATGGAAAATAGAGATTTCTACTCAAAAACACTACTTTTAACTGCCTGGAGGGGTAGTGTTTTATACGAGTAAAGACTTATTTTAGATTAATTAAAGGTGGAAGCCGTTAAACCAACTTCTCTTTTAAAAGGCTAATAAGGTATTCCGTTATTTCAGTGGTTGAAAAGATATGATCAATACAGCGCTTTTCCAAAGCAGCTTGCGGCATATAAGGAGCTATACAGTCATCAGGCGACTGCACTATAGTTGTAGCTCCATTTTTTTTTGCCATGCACATTCCGTCCACCCCATCCTTGTTGGCTCCGGTTAATAGTATCGCAACCATTTCGTGCCCAAATATCCTGGAGCAGGATTGAAATGTAAGATCTATTGAAGGCCGGGAGTAATTTACAAGTATATCAGTTGAAAGACTAAATGTATTATTCTTTTCAACCAGCATGTGATAGTTGGATGGAGCAAGGTACACATTGCCTTTCTTTATTTCTTCCTTATCATTTGGTTCAAGAACAGGATTGAGAGAAGCATTGGAAAAAACTTCAATCATTCCTTCTGAAACGTTTTTCATCCGGTGAAGACACACAATAAGCGGAATTGTAAAGGGAGCAGGCAAGCCGGATAAAATTTTACACATAACAGGGATGCTCCCGGCCGAGCCGCCAATCACTATGGCTCTTATATTTTTTCTGGGGGAAAATTTTTGTGTTTTCATTTTATCCGGTAGATTTTTTCAATGCTGTTTATCTCAGTGAAATTTCCTGAATTTGAATAATAAGCCATTGATTCTTTTTTCCCAATTACAACAAAACCTTTTTTTAAAAGGCTTCGTTGAAATAGCATGAACACTTTTTCCTGTAATTCCTTATTAAAATAAATCATCACATTTCTGCAAAGTATAAGATCAAACTTCGAGAATTCTTTTGTGCATGAAAGATCGTGTTTCATGAATTTTACATTTTCAAGTAATGATGGATTCATGGTATAAAAGGGTTCTGATACACTGTAGTAATCCGAGAAACGTTTTTGTCCACCTGCCTGAACGTAATTATCTTCATTTTGGGCAAGGGATTTAAGAGAATATGTTCCTTTCTTCGCTGTTTCTATGATGTTTTTGTTAAGATCAGTAGCAATAATCCTTGATTTATGCAGGAGATTTTCTTCCTGCAATAGAATAGCCATAGAAAAAACTTCTTCACCCGAAGAACATCCGGCATGCCAAATCCTGATGTTTGGCAAATCTTTTAAAGCGGGTATTATTTGTTCCCTTATTATTTTCCAGCACGAGGCGTCCCTGAACATTTCCGTTGTATTTACCGTTAGTTCTTTAATAAATAAGTCATAGAATTCAGAATCGGTCACCAATTTATCAGTTAATGTTTCGATACTTTGAAAGTAATGGAGGCTAAGAAATCGTTCCAGTCTGCGTTCAAGTGATGCCGGTGCGTAATTCGATAAATCAAGCTGGTAGCGGGTATTTAAACGGTCGAAAAGAACTTTAAGGTGTGTAGTATCAAGTGTGGTCATAGGAATAGTCATTTCAAAAATATCAAATAAACAACGTTATCTCAAACTCTCTTTTTTCCGTTACGCCGTCATAAGCCTTAGTATCTAAAGGTTTAATTGCATTTATTAAGTCGAAACCCTTACTTTTCTAAAAAACAAGCTTTCTGAATTACCTCTGTATCCCTTATAAACATTGATGAGTAGTTAAAATCAATAAAATATCCACCTTAAAAATCATTTTATTCCTAAGATGCCACCTTTAAACACTGAATTTAATCTAAGGGTTTTACCCTATAGTTAAAAATCGAACATTAGGGTTTTTCCTAAATCACTTTTAAAGAATTTGCTTATTTATTCTACCGTTCCAATTCGGTTAGTTTGCGTTATTACTAATGATAATAGCTTTCGCAAATCATAAAGGGGGAACAGGTAAAACAACTTCTGTCATTAATATTGGCAGGGCTTTGTGTAAAGCTGGTAAAAAGGTTTTACTGGTGGATTTAGATCCACAGGGCAACCTGAGTTATTCTCTTGGGATTTCAGATCCCCAGTACACATCTGCCGATTTTCTTCTTGGTTTGAAGCCTTTTGAAGTTATTGCCTGTGAAGCAGCCGGCATGCATGTATTGCCAGCTCAGCTTGCTTTGTACGAAAAAGAAAAGTTAATTGAAGCCAGTCCTTCGTCTCAAACATTGCTTAAATCGGGTTTAACACTAGTAAAAAATAATTACGACTATATTCTTCTTGATTGCCCGCCGGCAATGTCGGTTTATACATTAAACGCGCTAAACGCGGCGGATGGTGTAATCATTCCGCTTGTTTTTGAAATCCTTTCCATTCAGGGACTCGATCAGATCTTACAACAGATAAATCGCGTTAAATATAGCGGCAATCCTGATATTAAGGTTATAGGCGCACTTGGCGTAATAGTTAACGAAAGCAGAAAACTTTCTGAGGAAGTGCTTGCTTTTATCCGGGATAATTACATGATCAATATTTTTAACAATCACATCCGTAATAATGTTAAAGCGGCTGAGGCTCCTTCGTTTGGCGCAAGTGTTATTGATTATGCGCCAACCTCAATCAGTGCAAAAGATTACATGAATGTAACTGCCGAACTGCTTAAAATTTTAGAATCTGAAAATCAATTAGTACAGTAAACAATAAATAACATACACATGGCTTTAGGAAACAACATGAAAAAAAATGATGAAAACGGAACTTCTGATTTCACAAACGATGTAATTACTAAAAATGGTAACGACCCCGGCGAGGTTGCAATGCTTAAGCAAAGAATTGCGCAGCTGGAGGAAGAAAAAGAAATGGCGTTACGCGAAGTGGAGGCAAGGATGCTTTCCGTAGATCAGGCCTGCATCGTTTCTGAAACAGATCTTAAAGGATACATTACTTATGTAAACGACAAGCATTGCGAGGTTTCGCAATATTCAAGAGAAGAATTAATTGGCTCTAATCAGAATATTGTACGCCATCCTGATATGTCAAAAGATGTTTTCAGAGAAATGTGGGCAACAATTGGTAAAGGAAAAATTTTCCGTGGTAAAGTAAAGAACAGAAAAAAAGATGGTACTCCATATTACGTAGATGGTATTTTTACTCCTGTACTTGGTGCAAACGGTAAACCGGTAAAATATATTGGTGTTAGGTTTGATGTTACCGAAACCACAATCGAAAATCAGCGCATGAAAGGAATTGTTGATGCAATTGATGCGTCCTTTGCTTTTATTGAATTTGATGTGAACGGTAATGTAATTACAGCAAATGATAATTTCCTGAAAACAATGGGGTATAACCTCAATGATATTCAGGGAAAACATCACCGCGCTTTCGTTGAATCTTCTTATGCTAATTCTGCTGATTATGTGAAGTTTTGGGACGACCTTAAACAAGGTAAAGTTCAGATAGGTGAATTTAAACGATTAAGCAGCAACGGTAAAGAAGTTTGGTTACAGTCAGTGTATTCGCCGGTAAAGGACGAGATGGGAAGAATTCTGAAAGTGGTAAAGATCGCTACGGATGTTACTATTCAGGTGCACATGCGTGAAGAGGCAAAACAGGCCGCTGAAGAACTGAAGGCACAGGAAGAGGAAATCCGCCAGCAAATGGAGGAAATGTCTGCAACGCAGGAAGAAATGGCTCGCGCGAGTGCTGAAATGAAAGGTGTAATTAACGCGATAGATACTTCTTACCTGTATGTTGAATTTGATACTTCAGGAAACCTCCTTTCAGCAAATAACAATTTCCTTACAGCAATGGAATACAACGCTGAGGAGGTAAAAGGAAAACACCACAGAACTCTTGTTGATAAATCAATTTCTACATCTACAGAATATGTTTCATTCTGGTCTGACCTTTCAAATGGTAAAACAAAAAACGATCAGTTTAGGATGGTTACAAAAAGCGGTAATGATGTTTGGTTACAGGCTGTATATTCTCCGGTTATGGACCCATCTGGTAAAGTTGTAAAAGTAATTCAGATTGCTTCTGATGTAACCGCTGCAAAAGAAGAAGCAGATCAGCTTAACAGAGAAATTGAAGCTCGCATGGCATCTGTTGATACAGCATGCATTGTATCAGAAACTGATCTTAAAGGATACATCACCTATGTGAATGATAAACATTGCGAAGTTTCTCAATATTCGAGAGAAGAACTTATCGGATCAAATCAGAATATAGTTCGTCACCCTGATATGCCAAAAGAAGTGTTTAAGGAAATGTGGGCAACTATTGGCAAAGGAAAAATCTTCCGTGGTCTCGTGAAAAACAGGCGTAAAGACGGAACTCCATATTACGTTGACGGTGTATTTACACCAGTACTTGGTAAAAACGGCAAACCTGTAAAATATATTGGTATCCGATTTGATATCACACAGCAAACCTATGAAAAGCTTGCTGCTGAAGGGGTTGTTAATGCAATTGACACTTCATTCGCGTTTGCGGAATACGATACGAAAGGCGTATTAATTTCAGCAAATAATAACTTCTTAAAAGCTGTGGAATATTCTCAGGATGAAGTTAAAGGAAAGCACCATAGAATGCTGGTTGACAGAGCTTATTCCAACACAACCGATTACACACGTTTCTGGGAAGATCTGGCAGCTGGTAAAGTGTTTGCCGATCAATATAAACTAATTACGCGCTCAGGCCGTGAGGTGTGGTTCCAGGCTGTTTACTCTTCAATAAAAGATGATATGGGACGTATTGTAAAAATCGTTCAGATAGCAACGGATATTACTGTTCAGAAAGAAGCCGCAATAGAAACTGAAAAGGCAGCTAATGAAGTGAATCGTGTAGTTAGCGCTCTTGCGTCAGGTGACCTTACGCAGCGTTACTCGATTGATTCAAAAGGAGAATTGAAGGTTATGGGCGATGCGTTAAATGCCGCTACTTCAAACCTAAACAGTTTACTTGGTAATATTTCTCAAATCGCTAACCTGGTTGCATCTTCTGCTGAAGAACTCCTAACCAAAGGAGAACAAATGAAAAATACAACACAGGAAGTTGCTTCCGCTACTCAACAAATGGCAGAAGGCGCCCAACAGCAAGCTCAGCAAACTGATGAATCAAGTAAGCTAATTGAAGGCGTTCTTAAATCAGCAAACGAAATGGGTAAAAAGGCTGAAGTAATCAATATTGCCGCTGAACGTGGTCAGAAAAGTGCAACAGACGGATTATCTACAATCCGCAAAGTTGTGGAAAACATGGGTGAGATTTTAAATTCAGCCTCAACTACATCAGGCTCTATTAACGTATTGGCTCAAAGATCAGAAGAGATTGCAAGTACACTCAGCGTTATTACAGACATTGCTTCGCAAACAAATCTTCTTGCATTAAATGCGGCAATTGAAGCTGCACGCGCCGGAGAAGCGGGAAGAGGCTTTGCCGTTGTTGCTGAAGAAATCAGGAAACTGGCAGAAGGTTCACGCAAATCTGCCATAGATATTGAAAAGGTTATCAGGGAAGTTCAAAAAGACGTAACTGCTGCCGGAAAATCAATCGAAACTATGGAAGTAAGTGTTAAGAGTGGTAACGTTGCCTCTAAGGAAGCGGAAGTTGTGTTTCAGAACATTGAAAAAACAAGCATTGAAACACTAGATCTGTCAAAAGAAATTGTTGACGCAACAGTTATTCAGAAAGATTCTATTAACTCAACTGTAAAAAATATTGAAAAGATAGTTGTAGTTGCCGAAGAAACTGCTTCAGGAACCGAACAAATTGCAAGCTCAGGTAAAGAGTTAAGCCAGGGTATGAACGAGGTTACTGCTACAAGTAAAGATCTGGCAAATGTTGCCAACCAGTTGCAGGATAGCGTTTCCAAGTTTAAACTGAAATAATTTTATCATCAAAAACCATTATAATGGAAACAACGGAATATACACTTGATGATGTTAAACGGGAGGCGGGCAAAGAAGTTCAAAAACGCGAATCCTCTGAAAGAATGCAGCTTATTATATTTAAGCTCGGCAGCGAAGAATATGGTTTGTCAATAGATCAGATTAAGGAAGTTGTGTTAACACCCCGCATCGCAAGAATGCCGCAGGCTGCCGGACACATTAAAGGTGTGGCAAATATCAGGGGAAATATTATTGCTATTATGGACCTTGAGCAAAAGTTTGGCTTAACAGGTAGTAATAGTATTGAAAGCAGTAATACTTCTAATTATACGCTTGTAGTTGAAAGTGATGAATACAAAGTAGGTGTTTTGGTGAAGGAAGTGCCAAACACTCTGTCAATAAGTGTATCAGATATTGACACTGCGTCAAATTTTGTACAATACACTACTTTAGACAGTAGCAGCGTTATTGGGGTGGTTAAATCAGGAGAAAGAATGATCATTCTAATCGATATGATCAAACTGATTGAAGCGGAAAATATTGCAGAATCAATTAATCAGGAAAAAACAATTAACAGAATAATATGAGTAAAAAAGTATTAATCGTGGATGATTCGTTATACATGCGCACCATGATTAACGAAGCGTTGAAAAGCGCTGGTTACGAAGTAATAGGTCAGGCTGGAAACGGCGAATCGGCAATTGATATGGCTCTGGAGCTAAAGCCGGATCTGATAACGCTTGATAACATTCTTCCTGACATGATAGGGACAGATATTTTAAAAGTTCTCAAGCAGGATGAAGGTATCGCTTCAAAGGTGATAATGATTAGCGCTGTTGGCCAGGAATCTGTTATCCAGGAAGGAATGAGCCTGGGCGCTTCAGACTATATCGTTAAGCCTTTTACAACAGAAGGTCTTGTGACAACAGTAAACAAGGTGATGATGTCCTAATTTATTATTTGTGGGAACGAGCAAGGGTATTAATGTATTGGTAGCCGACGATTCTGTTTTTATGAGAGTTCTGATAAAGGATATTCTCGAAGAGGATAAACAGATCAACGTAGTTGCGCAAGCTAAAGACAGTAAAGAGGCCCTGGCGATGTGTAAATTGTATAAGCCTGATGTTGTGTTGATGGATATGACGATGGGTGAGTATGATGGAATATACGGCGTTAAAAAAATAATGGAAACTTGTCCTACACCTGTTATTATTCTGAGTGCAATGGGTAATACTGATATGGCCCCTATAATGGAGGCACTTTCTCTCGGAGCCGTTGATTACCTTAACAAACCAGCGAATAATAATTCCAACATCCGGGAAGTTGGTATGCCATTGATTCAGAAAGTAAAAGAAGCCGCAGCTATTCAATTAAAATCCTCCCTTCAGGAAACCATAGTTCAAAACGTTAATCCGCATTCATTTGTTGAGCAGCTAAATTACGACGTAATTGTAATTGGGGCATCAACAGGAGGGCCAACAGCGGTTGAAAAGGTGATCACAAATTTACCAGGTAACTTAACAATACCGGTTCTTATTGCGCAACACATGCCATCTAATTTTGTTCCTTCTTTCGCAACCCGTCTCGATTCCTTAACTCCACTGAGTGTTTCAATGGCAAGGAAAGATGATGTATTGGAGAAAGGTAAAATTTTAATTGCACCTGGAAGCAGGAATATTATTGTTAAACGGGAAAATGATAAAGTTGTTATTGATTATACCAACCAAAGATATAAGGATTTCAATTTCCCCTCTGTTACTGGCCTGATGCTATCAGTAGCCGAAGTTTATGGAAGTAAGGCAATAGGAGTTATTTTAACCGGAATGGGTAAAGATGGGGTCGAAGGAATGAAGGCGATAAAAGATGCCGGAGGTTATACAATAGCGCAAAGTGAAGAAAGTTGTGTTGTTTTTGGCATGCCAAGGGCGGCAATTGAATTTGGCAGTATCCGACAGGTGGTTCCATTAAAAGAAATTGGAGGCTTCCTGGTAAGCTGTCTCTCTTAATCAGATAAGTTCTATGAGCAAAGAAAAAGAGTATAAAGAAATATTTCTGGCTGAAGCACAGGAAAGCTACGAAGAATTAAATAATCTTTTCACCGAGCTTGAAAAGGATATTAATAATAAATCAGCTATTGATGCGATTTTCAGAATAACCCACACGCTTAAAGGTAACGCAATGGGAATGGGCTTTACCAAAATCGCAGAGTTAAGCCACGTGATGGAAGATGTTTTCAATGAAGTGAAATCTTCCCGATTACGTCTTGACTCCGGTATTTTTAACAGTCTTTTCAAAGCAAATGATATTCTGGGGCAGTTAATAAACTCGCTGAATACTGGCGAAGAAATAAAGTACAAGGGAATTAAAACTAAACTGGAAGTACTGTTAAAAAATAACCGCGCCGCACAGTCCGGTCAAGCTGAAGTTGAAAGTAAATTGCAGGATACCGTGGAACTTGTAGCATTTGATACGGTATCCGAATCAACTGCTTCGGTTGCACAAAATGAAACTGAAGAAGATGATGATAGCGCTGAACATAAAATAGTTCTTTCAGACGTTGTTCAGGTTCCGGTAAGAAAACTGGATTCATTACTGAATATTATCGGAGAATTAATAATTGAGAAAGATACTCTTACAGCATTAAATACAGAGAGGGGATACCAGTCTACGGATCTTGCTCGCCTTCACAGAATAACTTCAGATCTCCAATATGGAATTATGGATGTAAGGCTTGTTCAGGTTGGTTTCCTGTTTAATAAGTTTCACAGGATACTCAGGGATGTTGCCGTTATTGAAAATAAAAAAGTTGATCTGATACTTGAGGGAACTGAAATTGAAATTGACAGAAATATTTTAAAGATAATGAGCGACTCGCTCGTTCATCTTGTAAGAAATTCTGTTAGTCATGGTATTGAAACCCCTCAAAAGAGACTTGAACGCGGAAAGCCTGAGACTGGTAAAGTTACTTTAAGAGCGCGTAACGAAAAAGATACAGTTTATATTGAAGTTCATGATGATGGCAATGGAATTGACCTGAACACAATTAAGAAGAAAGCGCTGGAAAAAGGTATTATATCCGCAGAATACGCTAAGGTAATCAGTGATGATGAAATTATGATGTGTTTGTTTGAGCCTGGTTTTTCCAATGCCGAAAAAATCACTGAGGTATCAGGCCGTGGAGTAGGGATGGATGTGGTTAAACGTTCGGTTGAATCTATCGGGGGAAAAATTTCAATAGAAACAGAAGTTGGAAAAGGATCAGTATTCACCCTTTCACTTCCTTCTTCAATGGCGGTTAAAGGGGCATTATTGTTTGAACTAAATCATCAATCGTTTGCCATCGCACTTTCGCACACCGAAGCTGTTATTTCGTTGAAAGGGAGGGATATTCATAAAATCAATACCGGATTAATTTCCACTTATCTCGGTAAAACAATTTCAATAATTTTTCTTAACGACCTCTTTAAGATGAATAATCTGCAGGCTATGACTGAAGAAAACGCATTTCACAACACTTTTAATAAAATAGGGGAAGATCAAAAACTGGATGTAGTGATAGTTTCCTATAATAAATATCTTGTTGGATTTGTGGTGGATAAACTCATGCAGCAAAAGGAAATTGTTGAAAAAGCGCTCGAAAAACCAGTTCAGCATATATCACTTTTCAGCGGTGCAACCATACTCGGTGATGGAACAATCTGTCTTGTTTTGGATGTGGCTGGAATTTTAAAAAATTTATTTAAAGAAAAACTTAATTCCAGACTGGAATTGCAAAACTGAAAAATGGAAATGGTAAACACAATTGAACTTAATACGGCAAAGGAAATTGTAAATAAAGGATTGCTTAAGGCCGCGGAATCGCTTTCTTTTTTTATGAAGGAAAAAATTTCACTTGCTGAAATGGATTACAGCATAAAAAAATCATTTCCTTCAGACAGTTTTACGAGTAAGAAAGGTGAGAATATTCATGTATTGTTAACTGAAGTAATTGGCGAGTTAAAAGGAATTTGCTGTTTAATTTTCAGTTCTGAGGAGGCCGACAAGCTTCGATACACTGCTTTGCCGCCCGAGATAACCGGCAACCCCGCCATTATGAATGAAATGAAGGACGGCATTCTTCTTGAAGTTGATAATATTATTTCAGCTTCGGTAATAACGCAGTTCTCTAATATTTTAAAACATAAAATTTACGGTGGTGTTCCATCAATTATGAAAGTTAACTCTGATGAACTTAATGAGTTTATTAAAGGGAAACTTGAACAGGAATTGTTTATCATCAGTTTTAATACACATTTTGTTTCTTCTACGCTTGATTTTAAACCACAGTTTCTTTGGTTGTTTGATAATTCCTTTGCGGAAAGCATTCAAAGCTACACAGCAAGCATGAATTCTGATATATAGTATGGCTATAAAAATTACAGATGATTGTATTAATTGCGGAAACTGCGAAATGAAGTGTCCTAATAAAGCTATTTACGAGCCGGGGCATAAATGGACCTTTTCGTATGGCACACATGCTGATGTAAGGTTTCGGTTAAATAATGGAAATATAGTATCATCCAACGAACAGCAGCCTCCACTGTCTACTGACGTATACTATATTGTTACCGAAAAGTGTACAGAATGCGTTGGTTTTCATAATGAACCTCAGTGCATTTCAGTTTGCCCTGTAGATTGCTGTGTTCCGGATGAAAATAACCGTGAAACTAAAGATGAATTGCGGGTAAAAAAAGAGAATATACAGGTAAAGTAAAATATTAGAATTAAAAAAGGTGTCTGATTTATCAAAGGAAATAGCAAAACGCGTTGAGATTACTGATGAAGAATTAGCATCATTAACCACCGCAATAAAAACAAGATTTGGTATTGATTTTACCAGTTATGAAAAGAAATCGTTAAAGCGAGGTTTCGCAAGGCTTATAGCAAGAAATGAGCTTGGATCATTGTTAGGGTTATGGTCAAAAATTTTGAAGGATAAGGAGTTTCTTGTGAGTTATATAGATGACTTACTCGTAAACTTAACTGAATTATTCCGTAATCCGGAAATATGGTTGAAAATAAAGGATGACCTTCTTGAAAAACTTAAAGGTAAGCCCGTTATTAATATCTGGCATGCCGGATGCTCTACTGGCGAAGAGATTTACACTATGGCAATTGTTTTAAAAGAACAAATGCTGTTGAATAAAACAAGAGCACTTGCGACAGACCTTAGTACTACTGCGCTTGAAACGGCTAAAAAAGGTGTTTACACTAAATTGCTATGGAAAAAATACGCCGCTTCTTACTTAACTTATTATCCAAAGGGAAATCCTGAAAGGCATTTTTTTGTTAAAGAGGATGATATTGTAGTTCATGATGACCTGAAAAGTCATGTTCAGTTTGTGAAGCATAATCTTGTTCAGGATAAAATGATCAGAAAGTTTGACATTATTTTTTGCAGAAACGTAATGATCTACTTTGATGAAACCCTTAAAATGAAAGTGTTGCAATTGTTCTATGATTCTCTTCAGGACGATGGTTTTTTTATTATCGGTTACTACGATATGTTACCTGAAATGAGCAAGGAGTATTTTGTCTTGTATGACGCAACAACAAGGATTTACAGAAAGCGTATAAAGTAAACACTTAGTAAGTTTAAGTTTTTATACTATTGAATAATAAACCCCGTAAATGTTATTTTGTTTTAATGAATCTCGAAAGGAAATACAATGATATATTACTCAGCCTGGAGCAGGAAAAAGAAGAAAAAAACAGGCTGTTTAAAGATCTCGAAAATCTTAAATTGCATTTTTCTGAGCTGGAAGCTACCAATAACCATTTGATTGCCGCTACCTGGAGAGAGAGAGACCTTAAGAAAAAGTTATCGGAAACCATAGAAGAATTAAAAACAACCCGTCAAATAGTAGAGAGCCAGAACAAGAGAATTACAGAAAGTATTAATTATGCAAGAAAAATACAGCTTGCAATAAATCCAACTGAGGCGGACCTTAAAAATTATTACAACGATAGTTTTATTTTTTATTCGCCTAAAGACGTTATCAGCGGTGATTTTCCATGGATTTTTAATACTGATGATTATTTGTACGTGGCAGCTGTTGATTGCACCGGACATGGGGTTCCTGGGGCCATGATGTCAATGATAGGCAACCTTCTGTTGAACGATATCGTAAACGATGGAAATATTTTATTGCCATCGCAGATTTTGCGAAAATTACACCTTTCGGTTGTTCAAACATTAAAACAGAATTTTTCCGATAGTAATTCCAACGATGGAATGGATATGGGCTTGTGCCGTATTGATAAAAAAAATAAACAAATAATTTTTAGCGGTGCGCATCGTCCTTTGTTTTTCTTAAGGAATGGAGTTGTTACAATTTATAGTGGAAACAAGTTTCCTATTGGCGGAATGCATTATAAGGGAATGAATAATTTTAGCGATGAGCATATCGATTTCACCAATGGTGATACTATTTTTTTATTTACGGATGGATTGCCGGATCAGATTGGTGGTGAGGAAAAAAGAAAACTCATGACAAAAACCATTAAAACATTTCTTGAGGAAGTTTCCACTGACGATATGCAAACAATAAAGGAAAAATCCATCAATTATTATCAGTCCTGGAAGGGTAATCATAAACAGATTGATGATGTTTTATTAATGGGAATAAGGTTTTAAGATGTTTATAGATTTAACAAAAAATATTTACGATAAAATGTTTACCCATCAATTTCTGATGTCCGTGATGGGTAGCTTTGATCAGGAATTACTGCGTTCATTCGTAAAGATTACCGAAAAGAAACTTGAGTCGCTGGACGCGGATGAATCAATAAAAAAACGCATTTTTCATTTTGTGGTTGAATGCGCTCAGAATTTATGCAACGCCGATGTTGGAGAACGTGATTGTAGAAATAATTTATTTCTTATCGGTAAAAATGGTGAAAACTATATTATTCATTTGGGAACAGTTTACACTAAAGCCGAAAGTAAACATATTTCAGAAGTTATTGATTCGGTTAACCGGCTTGATACCGCGGAAATAAGAGATAAATTTTATAAGGAGCTCGCATCTAAGGAATTTGCACGTCAAAATCATTTTCTACTGAGTCTTCTGGATCTGTCGAAAAGAACACGTGATAAAGTAAATTATCAGGTTTTTTCCATTGATGAACAAAACGATTTTTTTTCATTTAATACTTCAATAACTAGTGTTACAGACTAAAACTTCACTTAATATATACGAAATATTCGCTATTATGGCGGATAATAACATACTTCTTATTTATCAGGGAATGTTTGATCAGGATATGGTTAAATCCGTTCTGACAATGACTGAAAAAAAATTAAAACAGGATAATGTTATGGAGCCAACCAGGCGAAAGCTCTTTAATATTATGATGGAAGGGCTTCAAAACATTTGCAAACATCAACTTAGAACCGCAGATGAAGTTGCAAATCCGTTTTTTATTATCGGAAGAAAAGATCAGGTTTTTAATATTGTAACCGGGAATATGATTGAGAATAGTAAGATCAGTATTGTGAAAGATAAGATCGATCATATTAACTCGCTAAATCAGGAGGAATTAAAAGAATATTATAAAACGGCCAGGCTTAACAGTGTTATAAGCAACGTTGGAGGAGCTGGTCTTGGTTTTATCGATATGGCAAGAAAGTCTGGTAATAAACTTGACTATAAATTTTATGAATTAAATGATCATTATTCATATTTTATATTAAACAATACAATAAATAACAATTAAAACCATACAAAATGCAAATGTTGATACTTGATATCTGCGGCACAGAAGATACACCGGAAATAAAATACAACCCTGCCGGCAATTGTTTTACTTTAAGCGGCCGGTCATTACCTGAAGATGTAACAGAGTTTTATAAACCTGTGTTTGAATGGCTGGAGGAATTTTCTTCTAACGTTAGCAACCCTGCTACTTTTCAGTTTAAGTTGGAGTATTTTAACACTGCTTCCTCTAAGATAATTCTTGATATTCTTATGAAACTTGAAGAATTGTGTTCTGAAAATAACAACAAAATAACTATTGAATGGTATTATAACGAGTCGGATGATGATATGCTTGAAGCCGGTGAGGAATATAAAGAACTGGTGGAAGTGCCATTCAATTTGATTTCTTATTAATGGACGAGCTGGCTTATTCATATTTAACAGAATTTGTTAAGAAGTTGTCATTCCCTGAGGGTGCTGATAGCGCAGATATTGTTAGTATGCAGGGTAAGCTTTACTCAAATGACGATTGTTATAAACACTTTTGCAGGGTATTAAATAGTCGTGTCGAAAAACCATCAAAGGAACCTTGCATCCTTAATGATCAGGAAAAAGAAAAAAGAATTAATTGCGAAAAAAAACTAACCGCACGTATATCATCCGTTGAACGTTTTAATTTATTTGTTTTAATTGTTCAGAAATGTGTTGATTTAAAATCGGGTGTTCCAATAACGGGCTATCAACCTCAAATTGAAAGATTGGCGGTAGTGTGCGATATTGAGAAGGCCGACTATATGGATGTAATGGCTTTTTTCAGTTCAACAGAACCATATGATGATACCGTTAATTCGATTTACTTTGCGCCTGAAAAAAGCAATCGTCTTGTTGCTGCCAAAGGGGTGAATGTAAATTTTAGCCTTAAGACCGAAAACGAGATATTTTACCTCAAATATTTTAAAAAACACGAACAGTTTTTAATAAAAACATTTAGTTATCACCGGCCAAATAATTCTATAACCGATAATATTAAGGTTAAAGAAGTAAATTATTTAAACGCTCTTAATTTCCCTTTATTAAAACAGAACGTTTTATCCTTTGAAAGTCTTGTTGAATCCGTTAATAACTATTCTCCATTTCAATCTGTAAATGTGGATGCTACTCCTGCTACACCCGCTATCTTTTTGGATGCAGCGTTATGCAGGATAATCATCAGAGGCTCTTCCAGTCCTCTTTCACCTATGAATTATTTTCAGCCCGTTTATGATTGGGTTAATAATTATGAAACATTCGGAGGAGCTTACCTTGAAGTTCATTTCCTTTTTGATTATTTCAATAGTTACACTTCAAAATTCATATTAAATCTTACAAATATGTGTAAATCCCTTACTTTATCCGGTAGGGAAGTTAAGTGTTTCTGGTACTACAAAGAAGATGATGAGGAAATGAAAGAGTTCGGAAAACATCTTAAAGGTTTGTTTGGTAAAGGATTTAAGTTGGTTTTGCTGGATAAAAGTCCTGAAATATTAGTATGAGTGAAGAAATTTTAAAGGCATTGATGCAATTATTTGCAATTATTGCCAAACAGGATAATATCCTCATTGACGGTCACGAAAAATTTGTTTACGATTTCCTTTCTTCACAACTCAGTATTGAGAGGGTTGATGAATATTTAAATGAATATAAAACGTTCTTAAACGATACAAAGCCGGAAAGTGCGGAAGGAGAAATAAAGGATAAAGCTCGCACATCAATGAAAGATTCGGTGCGTACGCTGGCCATTTGTAAAAAAATAAACAAAACACTCGCTCAAAAGCAAAAAACTATTGTTTTAATCCGCCTTCTTGAATTTTTCAAAAAAGACTCTCATTTATCGGTTAACAGAGTTCAGATTGTTGAAACAGTAGCTGATGTATTTAAAATAGAAAAGGCGGAGTTCAATGATCTTAAAACATTTATTTTTGAAGATTCCAATAACACGTCTTCCAATGAGATTGTTATTGCTGATGATAATACGCGGCCCGATTGCAAGCACTTTATTCCATTACATCATTACCATGGCCTTTGTAAGTTCATTTATATTAAGAGCATTAACATTATTATTTTAAAGTATCATGGTAATGTTGAGTTATTTCTGAACGGAATTGTTATTAAGCCTGAAAATATTTATCTGTTCCCACACGGTAGTACACTTCGCTTTCCTCAAACAACAATTTATTATTCTAATATTATATCAAAGTTCATTGAGGAGCAGATTAGTGAATCTTTTACATTTTCAGGAGAAATTACCGAGCATTGTTTTAGAAATGGAAAGAAGGCACTGCATGAAGTAAATATTCATGAAAATTCAGGCCAGCTTGTTGGAATAATGGGGGCCAGTGGTTCAGGTAAAACAACCCTGCTTACCTTACTTTCAGGCCAGGATAAACCATCTAAGGGAATCATCAGAATTAATGGAGTTGATCTGAATGAGAAGAATAACGGACTGAATGGAGTAATTGGTTATGTACCCCAGGACGATTTGCTCATTGAGGATTTAACCGTTTTTCAAAACCTTTATTATAATACAAAACTGTGCTTCAGTGATCTTAATGAAAAGGAAATTAATTTGAAGATTTCCAGAGTTCTCATTTCACTTGGCCTTGAGGAAATAAAAGATATCAAGGTTGGAAACGCGCTCAATAAAAAGATCAGCGGTGGTCAGCGTAAACGGCTGAATATTGCATTAGAGCTTATCCGGGAGCCTCATATTCTTTTCCTGGATGAGCCAACCTCTGGCTTATCTTCAAGAGATTCAGAGAATGTTCTTGATCTGCTAAAGGAATTATCATTTAAAGGAAAATTAATTTTTGTAGTTATTCATCAGCCTTCATCCGACATATTTAAAATGTTTGATAAAATACTGATTCTTGATACAGGTGGTTACCCCGCATATTATGGGAACCCTATTGAAGGTGTGATGTATTTTAAGAAGGTTACTAATCAGATTAATGCCGAAGCTAGCGAATGTCATGCCTGTGGTAGTGTGAATCCTGAAACCATATTTAATCTCATAGAATTAAAGGAAATTGATGAATACGGTAATTACACTGAAAAACGAAAAGTACAGCCGGTTAGATTTTTTGAACTGTACAGGCAAAAGTTTAATAACGCGTCTTCATTTCTCCATAGCAACAAAAAAATAAGTAAATCCCTTGAGGTTCCCAACAAACTTGAACAGATAAAGATTTTTTTTCTGCGCGACATGTTTTCAAAACTGGCTAATAAGCAGTATGTTTTAATTAATCTTCTTGAAGTTCCGGTGCTGGCATTATTGTTAAGTCTGATAATTCGTTATACCGATGTGAAAAACGAGGAATACACGTACTTCCATAACTATAATATTCCCGCTTATTTTTTCATGTCTATTATTGTAGCTCTTTTAGTTGGGCTAACCATTAGTGCTGAAGAAATTTATAAAGATCAGAAAATTCTTAAGCGGGAGAGATTCCTGCACCTAAGCAGGTTCTCTTATCTTTTTTCAAAAATTTTATTGTTGTTTGGTATATCTATTATTCAAACTTTGCTTTTTCTCATAATTGGAAATTCGATTCTTGAAATTCACGACAATTATTTTCATTACTTTTTAATGCTCTTTTCAATTTTTGCTTTTTCAAATCTTTTCGGCCTTTTACTCTCTTCAACTTTTAACAGTCCGGTTACCATTTATATTATTATTCCTTTGGTTATTATTCCGCAATTATTGCTTGGTGGTGCAATGTTTAATTACAATAAGTTAAATACTTGGTTTGGCGGCGGTAATAAAGTGCCCGTAGCGGCTAATTATATGGTTTCGCGTTGGGCATATGAGGGCATCATGGTTGATATGTATGTAAACGGCAAGTTTGAAAAAGAACGTTTCAGGTACGATAAAATGGAAAGCAGACTGAATTATATGCTTACCTATTTTATTCCGAAGCTGGAGGAAATTTTGGATAAAGGGAAGGACATGTCGGTAAATGAGAAGAACTTAATTCATTACGAAGTTACCAGTGTTCATCAATCAGCAAAAAATTTTGGATATAATGAGGAACTTCCTGATTTCAAAGATGAAAAAGCAATCCGCCTGTATTTAAAAAAATTAAAGGCTTTTTACAACGCCAAATATATTGGCGTAAGCAGCCTTAAGGAAGAATTTTTAAATGAGATCGTTAAAGGTGGTGCGGGAGATAAGATGTATTCTGATCTGAAAAAGAAATATTTAAATAACAGGCTTGAGGAAATAGTTACATCGTCACTTGAAAAAGACAAAATTATTGTTGAAGACGACCGGATTATTCAGGTAATAGATCCGGTGTTTACCGATCCTGATAATTCCAATAAAGTTATTGGTTTAAATACGCATTTTTATTCTGCAACCAAGTATTTGTTTAAACGTCTTATCCCAACTTTTTATTTTAATCTGATAATGATATGGCTGATTAATATTATTGTTTTTATTATTCTGTTTTATGATCTGCCTAAACGTATTATTAATCGGTTCTCCTAAGGTAAAAGCCTTAAAAGAACTAAACTTTTATATTATTGATTCAATTACTAACCAAATTTAATATTGCTTAATGAAAAAACTGTTTTTGATATTTATTCCCGGCCTTTTATTATCGGGTTGTGGTTCGTCTGAATCCTTTGAAGACAAAGAGATTCTGGAAAAGGTAGACAAGCAGGCTTCCAAAATTTCAGTTTCAAAGGAGGTTTTGGATGAAATGATACAAACTCTTCCTTCGCCTATCGAAACTGCTAATCTTATTACAAAATCTAAAAGTTCTTTTAAGAAAGATCTTCTTATTCCCGCAGGAAATGCTGAAAAATTTTCTGACAAGTATGGACAGGCTCTGGCTTTGGGCGGATACGGAGTTGATATGGGCTATCTTAATCTGAATGATAAGACCATTTATATTATCGAATATCTTGATGCAATACGCACCGTGTCAAAAGACCTGAAGGTAGACGCTTTCTTTAATTTTTCACTGATGAGTGACCTTGCAAAAAATAGAAAGAATGTTGATTCACTTATTCATATTTCGACAGAGAACTTTAATAAGATTGATGAACATTTCCGGTCGCAGAGCAGGGGAGACTTAAGTGTTCTTATTCTCGTAGGTTCATGGGTGGAAGGATTGTATATGTTTGATAAAATTGCCCTTGAAAACAAAACGCAGGATATTGTAAACCGAATTGGAGAGCAAAAGGTAATTATTGATAATATGTATGCCATTCTTAATAAAATTGAGCATGTAGAATATTACAAACAGTTAAAAACAAAATTCGATGCCTTGAAGAAAGTTTATGATGATGTGAAAATTTCTTACGTATATCATGAGCCAAAAATGAAGGAAGTGAATGGCGAGTTGATTGTTGAAGATAATACTGAAACAATCATTAACATAACCGACGAACAGCTAAAAGCTATTAGTATCGAAATAAATAAATTAAGGAACAATTTATTTTTAAACTAAATAACATGAAAAATAATATATATCCCCGTTTGAAAAAATTTATGATAATTATCACTTCGTTTGTGATATTTTACTCTGCAATGTCGTTCAATACAATGAAAAAAAAGGAATGTAACTCTGAGCAGTTGTTGAGCAAGGGCTTTGATAGATTAAAAAAATATTCCCTTATAAAGGGTTATCCTTTTAGTTTCAATGAAAAGAAAAAAAATAAGCCGGTTGAATACCTAAAACAAATTGTAACATTGAACCGTGGTGTGAAATATAAGTTTTTCGCCGTACCTAATGACGATTTCGAAGGGCAGCCTGTGATAACAATTCATAATAACGAAAAACAGGAATTTCTTCTTGCAACTACTTACAACTTTAATTTTAAAAAGTTTTATGACGAAATAAATTTCGAGTGTAAAACCACCGGAAATTATTGTTTATCTTTTAGTTTTTTGGATGGCAAGGAAGGTTGCGCAGTAGGCATCATGGCTTTTCTTGAGTAAGAAATTCTTCTTTTAGATGATGAAACGCCAAAAATTAATCCTGGCATTCTTATTTCTGTGTTATTCTTTTTTTAGTCAAACTCCTAAGAATAAGGAGATTTATAAAGAATACGAAACTAAAACGGATAAATCCGGTAACGTTAATGCGGTATTAATACTATATGCGGATAACACGTTTATTAATTATGGCGCTGAAAATAGCAACAACGGAACGGATATCTGGTACACCAGTGGTCGTTGGCTCGGCAATAACGAAATTATTATGTGCCGGACTAATGAAAATGTAATTGATCAGAAGAAGCTGCTGGCCGATGTGGCTGATGTTTATATTTTTAAAGCGGAAAATTCGTTTACAATTAATAACCCAAATTTTCGTAAGCTCAACTATCTTAATTACACTTTCAAAATAAACGAAGAAGGCCTTTCGGATAAAACGGTTGGCATTCAATATTTTTTGAAAAAATAATTACCACAACATTTTTTTGGTTGCTTTAAACCAAAGCTGTTATGATTTAATGAATTTTTTCAAAAAAATAAAAAGACTTCTAAAGTCTGACTAATATACTGTAACTCCCTCAATCAATCAACACCTTTCAGTCTCACCTTATAACTTTCTTTTTCGCCCGTAAAGTTCATTTATAAGCCATCAATACCTTGCTATATTCTATAGCTTTCCTACCCTAGTTATACCCCAGTCCTATAGGAGTTATATATGACTCCTATATGACATTGTGGCATTAACCCCCAGTAACCAAAAAAACAACTGATTTTTTAAATCCGTTGGTCCGCCTTTCGCCGAAAATGACAGTGTAAGAATTTAATTTTCCAGAAAAATTAAGTGCGGGCTATGGATAAAGGTTTATTTAATTTAAATATGATTTAATTCATACATAAAGTCAAAATCTAAGTGCTTTTGTCACTATTAAACAGCTTTTTTATAAAACTTGTTTGCTCTATGCTTTATTTTACTTTATTATTGTCGGTTATTATTTTTATACCTATGGAAGAACAGAAAAAGAATAAAAATTTTATAGTTTGCCTTTCATGTATTGGGCATGAAGATGATGATACCCATGTTATAAAACAAAGAAAGGAATTTCTTATTTATATGGGACTCATTATGAGTGGTGGTGGTATCGTTTGGGGAAGCCTTTGCCTTTGGTTTGGTTTAACCATGCCAGCTGTTATTCCATATGGATACACTGTACTTACCGCTCTTAATTTCCTTTATTTTTATTTTTCAAAAAATTTCAGGGTTGTTCGATCTATACAAATGACAATGAGCATCCTGCTTCCATTTCTCTTTCAATGGTCATTAGGAGGTTTTATTTCCAGCGGTGCCGTGATGATGTGGGCTACGCTTTCACTAATCGCATCTTTATCTTTTCAGGATACCAAATCAAGTGTATGGTGGCTGGTATTATTTCTTGTCCTTAACATTGTAAGCGCTGTGATTGAACCAATGGTTAACGAACTTTATAATATCCATTTACCAATAACATGGTCAGCAATTTTCTTTGTTATTAATATTAGTGTGGCCGTAGCAGTTGTATTTAGTCTGGTTGTTTATTTTATTAACGTACGTGATAAGGTAAATAGCGAACTTGACTATAAGCATAAAGCGCTTAAACAGTCGCAGGCCCAGCTTATTCAATCGGAAAAACTCGCTGTCCTTGGTCAACTAATTGCAGGGGTTGCCCATGAGGTTAATACTCCTTTGGGGGCTATCCAGGCTTCTGTTGGTATAATTTCTGATGCAACAAAATATCTTACTCAGGAATTCCCCGTGCTTATTGAGGAACTTACTCCTGATCAGAAAAAGAATTTCTTTCAGCTTTTAAGACATACAACCGAATCCAATACAATGTTCTCGGCAAAGGAAGAAAGACAATACAAAAGGCAGCTCACCTCAGTTCTTGAAGAGCATGATGTAAACGATGCGGATTCGCTTGCTGATACATTTGTTGATATTGGTATTTATAAGGACATAGAGCCTTATATTCCTCTTGTTAAAGATGAAAAGGGAGAACAAATTCTTAAAGCAGTGTATAATTTATCGGAGCAAAACAAAAACAGTAATAATATTAAAACTGCCGTTGAGCGCGCCTCAAAAGTGGTGTTTGCGCTTAAGAATTATTCTCACCGTAATCATACTGAGAGTAAGATTAACGGCAATGTGATAAAAGGACTTGAAACCGTTTTAACCTTGTATCACAATCAGATTAAAAAAGGTATTACCATTAACCGAAACTTTCAGGAGGTACCCGACATCCTTTGTTTTCCAGATGAACTAAACCAGGTATGGACCAATATTATTCATAATGCTATTCAGGCAATGGATAATCATGGTACAATAGATGTTGAAGTTGGATTGAATCCTAAAAATCAGATTTTTGTAAAAATTACCGATACCGGAAAGGGAATCCCACCCGAGGTTTTACCTAGGATATTTGAACCTTTCTTTACTACCAAACCTGCAGGCGAGGGTAGTGGGCTTGGACTTGATATTGTAAAGCAAATTATTGCTAAACATGCCGGAGATATAACTGTTGACAGTGTTCCGGGAAAAACAAGTTTTCAGGTTGTTCTCCCTGTAGTTAATTAAAAAACATTTGTAAATTTATCCTATTAATATTATGAAAAAAGCAATTCTGTGTATCGATGATGAAAAAACGATCTTAAGTAGTCTAAAGGGGCAACTTAAGAGAAATTTTGGGAAAGAGTATGTTTATGAGTTTTCAGAGGTTCCTGAAGAGGCTCTTGAATTAATAGATGAACTTGTGGCTGAAGGTACTAAGGTATTGGTAATTGTTTCAGACTGGTTAATGCCAGGCATGAAAGGGGATGAATTTTTAATTAAGGTACACCAAAAACATCCTCAGATTGTAAAAGTTATGCTTACAGGCCAGGCAGATGGAGAGGCAGTAAAACGCGCGAAAGAAGAAGCTAATCTTTTTAGATGCATAGCCAAGCCTTGGTCAGAGGAGGCACTGATACAGACGATTAAAACAGGTATTGAGGCTTAATCAAATGGGAAGTGCAACCACTATAGAAAATTCTTTCGGGGTATTGTCCTCTCTGAATTCTCTGATAAATAATAAGGGTAAAAAGCCCGTTATTATTTGTGTTGATGATGAGCAAATGGTTTTAACCAGTTTAAAATCACAGCTTAAACGCCATTTAGGTAATGAATTTATTATTGAAACCGTTGACAGCGCAGAAGAAGCTATCGATGTTTTTAACGATCATATTAGCAGTAATACTGCGGTACCACTGGTAATTTCCGATCAGATTATGCCGGGAATGAAAGGGGATGAATTTTTAAAAGCCATTCATTCTATCAGCAACAGTACGTTAAAAATTTTACTTACAGGTCAGGCCAGCGCAGAGGCAATTGGTAATGCAGTTAACTATGCAAGCCTGTATCGTTACATTTCAAAACCCTGGGAACAAACAGATTTAAATCTTACTGTTTCAGAAGCGGTGCGTTGCTATTTTCAAAGTCAGCAACTGGAGGTTCAAAATAAGATGCTGAAGGAATACGCTGAAACCCTTGAACAAAAAATTGAAGAAAGAACCCGAGAGGTTTCAGCTCAGAAAGCTCAGCTTGAAATAAAGAATAACGATATTACTGCAAGTATTAATTACGCGTCGTTCATACAACAAGCCATGTTGCCACCAAGTGAACTGATGCGTGATTCCCTGAAAGACTTTTTTATTTTTTATAAACCGCGTGATATAGTTAGCGGCGACTTTTATTGGTTTTCATCCAAAGGAGATAAAATAGTTGCCATAGCCGCCGATTGCACAGGCCATGGTGTTCCTGGTGGTTTTATGAGCATAGTTGGGAATAATTCCCTTAATGAAATAATTAATAAGGAAAAAAATTATAATCCTTCTTTGATACTTAAAGAACTTGATAAACGAATTAAAAGAATCCTGAACCAACGCGTTACCCAGAATAACGATGGATTAGACATTGCAGTCTGCGTGTACGATAAGAAAACAATGATCCTTGAATTTGCCGGAGCAAATAATTCGTTGTTATTGATTTATGGTGATGAAACCAAAGAAATTAAGGCCAATAGTAAATCAATCGGAGGTTATGTAAACATTGGTTCTGATGACTTTGAGTTTACGAACCACATAATACCTTTAACATCCGGAACCCAGTGTTATATTTATTCAGATGGTTATGCCGATCAGTTTGGCGGACCACGCAACAAAAAGTTCTTAAGAAAGAATTTATACAACCTGCTTTTCAATAACAGATTAAAATCTTTTTCAGAGCAACAACTAACACTCGAAAACGCTTTTAACGAATGGAAGGGAGAGAACGATCAGATTGATGATATTCTGGTATTTGGCTTTAAGCTTATTTAATTAATAAGCCTGAGACATTCCATTGCTTTATAAAAAGCGAAAACCAACCTTATAAGGTTGGTTTTTTACAATTCGCTCTAATATATTGTTTCTTTTTTATAACAAAGTTGTTGGGCAAACGTATTCACTTATTTTAAATTTCCCACTTTCCTTAAGGGCTTTAAATCCTCCTGAAACATTTATTAGATTACGGAAACCTCTCGATTGAAGAATAGAAATAAAAGTCATGGAACGATAGCCGCCTGCGCAATGAACGTAATAAGTTTTGTCAGGATTTATTTTTGTCATGCTATCATTAATAAAGTCCAGGGGCGCATTAATGGCGTTTATTAAATGTTCACTTTCATATTCACTTTTCTTTCTTACATCAAGAATGTTTACTTCTTTATTCTTAAATAATTCTGCAAGCTCTTGTTCATTAACGCTCTGGATTTTATCTGTTTCTTTTCCTTCTTTCTGCCACGCAGAAAAACCTCCTTTTAAAAATCCTAATGTGTTATCATAACCAACCCTTGCCAAACGCGTTACCGCTTCAGTCTCTCGTCCTTCATCAGCAACAATAAGTATTGCCTGCTTAATATCAGGAATCAATGTACCCGTCCAGCTTGCAAAACTTCCATCAATTCCAATATTAATTGAATTAGGAATAAATCCTTTTGCAAATTGTGTAGCTTCTCTTGTATCAATTATTACAGCCTGTGTCTCGGTGGCAATAACTTCAAATTCCAGTGGAGTTAATGCTTTTATTCCGCGATTCAAAACCGTATCAATACTTTCATATCCTTTAATGTTCATTAATACATTTTGAGGGAAGTAACCAGGAGGTGGTACCAGCCCACTTAATATTTGTTTAATAAATTCTTCTTTACTTAGCCCAGGGTTAAGAGCGTAGTTAACCTGTTTCTGATGGCCTAATGTATCAGTTGTTTCTTTGCTCATTTTTTTTCCGCAGGCGCTTCCTGCTCCGTGGTTTGGATAAACAATCAGATTATCATTCAATGGCATTATTTTGTTTCTGAGAGAATCAAAAAGAAATCCAGCTAACTTTTCTTCAGTTAAATCCGCAATTACATGTTGTGCAAGATCCGGTCTTCCTACGTCCCCAATAAATAGCGTATCACCAGTAATTATCCCATGTTCTTTTCCATTTTCATCAATCAGCAAATAGGAAGTGCTTTCCATTGTATGGCCTGGGGTATGAATTACCTTTATACTGTAATTTCCAATTTTGAAAATCTGATTATCTTGTGCAACAATAGCTTCATAGCCGGGTTTGGCATTTGGACCAAAAACAATTTGAGCCCCTGTTTTTTTAGATAGATCTAAATGCCCGCTTACAAAGTCGGCGTGAAAATGCGTTTCAAAAACGTATTTAATTTTAGCTTTATCTTTTAATGCCCGCTGAATGTATGGTTCAACTTCTCTTAATGGGTCAAAGATTGCCGCTTCGCCATTATTTTCAATGTAATATGCCGCATGAGCAAGGCAACCGGTATAAATTTGTTCTACTTTCATGATTATTGTGTTTTTAGTTTACGCTACAAATTTCGTGATGGATAGTAGTTTTTAAAGTAACAAATGTTGCAAAGAACAGATGATCTTAATCATGTTATACGTAACTTCAGAATTTAAATATTGCTTGAACAATAGCAAATTATTTGTGTAATTTAATTTCGAACTTTTTTTATGATAGGCAGTAAGATATTCAGTGATCCGGAACTCAATTCTGAAATTGAAAGAAATGGTAAAGTAAAAATACTTAAGAAAGGCGATGTACTGGTTAAACCCGGCGATGAGATTATTTTTATACCGGTTGTTCTAAAAGGAAGTATTCGGATAATAAGGCAGGATGATGATGGAAAAGAAGTTTTCCTTTACCATTTATATCCTGGGCAAACCTGTGCAATGTCATTAACCTGCTGTCAATCCGGCAAAAAAAGCATGATTAAGGCAATAGTTGAAGATGATTGCGAGATACTTCAAATTCCTGTAAAGTTAACCGAGGACTGGTATCGGTTTCCTGAATGGAAAGCGTATATCAGTAATAACTATAATAACAGATTTGCGGAGCTGATGCAGGTTATTGATCTGATAGCCTTTAATAATATGGATCGCCAATTGCTTCATTATCTTGAAGAGAGAGCTAAAGCTTTAAATACTCGGATACTCGATATCACACAGCAGGAGATCGCTGATGAACTCCACACTCACCGCGAGGCTATAGGAAGGTTGTTGCGTACAATGGAGCAAAAAAAGTTGGTTCGCCTTGGCAGAAACAACATTGAACTTCTTCAGGCGACCTATTAATAAATACCATTCATTGGGTAGTTTTTAATATTCCTTACTGTTAAAAATCCCTTATTTTATTTTAAAAATTGTACTTATCCAACAATTGTTACACACTTTACCTTATTCCTTTCCGAAATTTGTAGTGTAAATGAAAAAAATCGTTTTAAAATATAAACAAGAATTAATTGGTGCTTCAGTTGGTGCAGGCCTTGGTTTAGGGTACTGGTTTTTTATAGGATGCAGTTCTGGTAGTTGTGCCATTACTTCCAATCCTATATTCAGTTCATTATATGGTGCAATCATTGGATGGTTTTTAACCGGCATTATTACAACAAAAGAAAAAAATAAAGAAATAGAAAATGAAAAAAACAGAGGAATTAATTAAATCAGGAAAAGCCACCATCGTTGATGTTAGAAGTCCGCTTGAATTTATGGGTGGCCATGTTGCCGGCAGCATTAATATTCCTTTGCAGGAAATTCAAGCACGGTTAAAGGAGTTTAGTCAAATGCAAAATATTGTTTTGTGTTGTGCGTCCGGTAACAGAAGCGGGCAGGCTGCAATGTTCTTAAAACAAAATGGAATTGAGTGCGTAAATGGCGGTTCGTGGATGAATGTAAATTTTATGAGTAAATAACAATTAAACAAAAAATAAGATGATACAGTTAGTAAAAAAAATATTAGGAATTGGACCAAAAGTTGATCTGGGCGAATTGATAAAACAAGGTGCTATCATTGTTGATGTTCGCTCAAGAGGCGAATATGCCAGTGGACATGTAAATGGATCGGTTAATATCCCACTTGATCAATTATCCGGAGAGATAAAAAAACTAAAAAAGAAGGATCATCCGCTAATTACATGTTGTGCTTCGGGAATGCGAAGTGCATCAGCAAAGGCAATCCTGAAAAGCAAGGGCTACACCAATGTTCATAACGGAGGCTCTTGGTTTAGTTTAAATAAATACGCAAAATAATGTTTAGCTTAAGTAATCTTAAATACAGAATATTAAGTGGCTGGACGTTCATGCGAATGGTAAGGCTTAGTCTTGGAATTTTTGTTCTTGTTGAAGCACTTAATAATTATGACATACTTTTTGCATTTATTGGGGCAATATTTACCCTTCAAGCTCTGGTAAATATTGGTTGTTGTGGGGTAGGTGGTTGTGAGGTAAATCAACCGGTTAAAGGACAGAAGTCATTTGAATCTGTTGATGAAAATACAACCTTTACTGAAGTAAAATAATTAAAAATTTTTAGTCATGAGAGTTCCAGAAATAATATATTCAACTGTTGGAAATAAATGTCCGAGATGCCATAAAGGAAAGTTTTTCGAATACAATAACCCTTACAATCTTGCAAAGGCTTTTAAAATGAAGGAGAGTTGTTCTGAATGCGGGTTAGTATATGAACGTGAGCCTGGTTTTTTTTACGGTTCGTTATACGTTTCATACGCCCTGATGTCAGGTATATTTATACTTTGGTTTGTCGCAGACTTGCTATGGCTTCACCTGGATGCGGTAAGGTTAACCGCTTTTGTGGTTTCAACAATTATTGTTGCTTTCCCGATAGTATATAGGTGGGCAAGATCGGTTTGGATCAACTTTTTTGTTAAGTATGATAAAAAATATTCGAAACATGGGCATGACCACGATGCGGGTAGCAAAGGACAAAATGTAAAAGATAAGTATGCGCATGTTTAAATAAATGAAGCGTTACAATTTTTAAAAGAGAAAAAATGACCAGCTTTAATGAAATAATAAAATCAGATCAGGTAGTTCTGGTGGACTTTTACGCCGAATGGTGTGGTCCTTGCAAAATGATGTCTCCAATTTTAGGACAGCTAAAACAAATGGTTGGCGATAAAGCCACAATCATTAAGGTAGATGTGGATAAAAATCCATCTGCTGCCAGCGTGTATAATGTGAGAGGTGTACCAACCCTTATGATTTTTAAGAAAGGCGAGGTTAAATGGCGTCAATCTGGTGTCGTTCCTGCCGATCATCTTAAAAAGGTAATTGAGCAAAACAGCTTCTAATTACGAGTCTTATTAGTTATATTAGTGAATGAGATATGAATAGTCTTGTAATCGGAAAACGGTCGGCTATTAGTAACTGGCTTCGTCAGTTCTCTACAATTATTGATTTAGAAAATAAACTGTACAAAGTTCAGGAAAGTATGCTTGGGATATTTAAATGGGGAACATTTAAGCCTTTGCCTAAGATAGACTATGTATTGGTTTTCAGAAGTTTTTTTGCGAAATGTGAATCCTGTTCTTTGGAAGAATATGAGGCAAATTCATATTTTCAGGTGAGTCTGGTTTATAAAAATAAACATAGAATTATTGTTCATGAAACCAGGAAAAAGGAGGAAGCGTTTTCCATGGCAAAAAATATAGCTACCGGACTTAATACCCACCTTAAAGACTCGGCCACCGATAAACGGCAGAGCGTGTGGTTACAATAATTGTAACCACATTTTTTTTGTTAATTTTTTAAGAACGGGATATCTAAAAAAAAACTAATCCCATGAGAAAAATCATATGTTAGTTTTTTTCTTCTTTTGTATTTTTAAGCATAGCGGTAAAAAGGACACTTATAATAATTCTTCCAGGATATCCAGATACCTCTTTAGAATTTGAAAATAATTTCCCACATTTATATAATTCTTTTAAAATAATAAATCACTAAAATGAAAAAACTTTTATTTTCAATTATTGCAAGTGTTGCATTATCCAATGCGCAGGCTCAAATTCCAAATTTCAGTTTCGAAAACTGGATTAATTTAGGTTCTTATGAAAATCCGGACATGTGGGGAACCATGAATAATACAACCGCTACTTTTAGCGTTTATACTGCAACCAAGGCAAGTCCTGGTAATCCTGGTAATTCTTATCTGAAACTAACTTCCAAAACAGTAAGTGCAACGGTAGTTAACGGAATCGCGGTAAGTGGTCAGCTCGATTCAATTACTATGCAACCCGTATCTGGTTTTTCATTTACACAGCGCCCCGCAAATTTTACCGGTAAATGGCAACATATGATTTATGGGACAACTCAGGGATCTATACTCGTTAAGCTTACCCGCTGGGATGCTGGTCTCAATCAAAGAATATCAGTTGGAACTGCAAGTACAACATTAAGTGGCATGGCCATGAGTTGGGCAAATTTTTCACTTCCATTTACATATACTGATGGAAGTAATCCGGATACATGTATCATTGTTTTAAAAGCAAGTGGCTCTATTCCTGCCAATAATGATTATTTATGGGTTGATAATCTTGCTTTCTCAGGAACTGTTACCGGCATGATAAGTAACGCAACAGTTTCTGAACAACTGAACGTGTATCCGAATCCTGCAAACGCTGATTTAATGCTGGATTTAAAATTCAACACCCCGCAGGCCACTACTATTGAACTCAGTGATATAAATGGTAAACTTTTGTCTTCTCAAAATTTGGGTGTATTGCAGGGAGAACTGAAGAAAACTGTTGATATTTCGACATTAAAAAGAGGAACCTACTTCATAAAAGTACTCACCTCCGAGAGTACGCAGGTTAAAAAAATTATTATAAATTAAAAATAAGCCGGGACGATAACCCCGGCTTTTATGTTGAATAATGAAAAGAGTATTATATTTTTTATTGCCAATTATTGCCCTTGATATAAACGCGCAGGTCAATCCGCTTTTTATTCCTGATACACTTAGCGGGCCAGCTTATAATTTAAATATGCATAATGATAGCGTACAGTTTTTTTCCGGGAACATTTCTAAAACATACGCGTTTAATTCAAACAAATATCTTGGACCAACTCTTATTCTTAATAAGGGCAGTAATGTAAATATTACGGTTAATAATCAGATTGCTGATACTACCACTGTTCACTGGCATGGATTGCATGTTCCTTCAAAGTGGGATGGCGGACCACACACTCCAATAGCGCCTTCAGCCAACTGGAACCCTCAATTTACTGTTATGGACAATGCGGCAACATACTGGTATCATCCGCATCTTCACATGAAAACCGCGGAACAGGCAATAAAAGGTGCAGCAGGATTAATCATTGTGCGGGATGCCGCGGAATCCGCTATAACATTACCAAGAAAATACGGAGTTGATGATTTTCCATTAATTGTAATGGTACAACAGTATGATTCGCTTAACCAGGCCATGTCTTTGGGTATGGAGGATAGCACGGTCCTTGTTAACGGATCAAGAGCAAATTATGGTTACACGGTTGTTGCCAATATGCCAGCCCAGGTTGTGAGAATGCGTTTACTGAATGCTTCAGGAGAACGGGTTCTGAATTTCGGTTTTTCTTTGAACAAACAGTTTTATCAAATTGCTTCTGACGGTGGATTATTAAATTCCCCTTATTTAACTAACAGATTAAGACTTGCCCCTGGTGAACGAGGAGAAATCCTAATGGATCTAACCGGAATGAACGGACAAACATTACACCTCCTGTCTTTTGGTTCTGAATTACCAATGGGAATACAGGGTGGCCCAACCATGCCAATGCCTTTCGGGCCTCCGATGGACAGCCCTTTAAATGGTGTTGATTATAAAATCATGCAGATAAATGTTGGTCCGCAAACGGCCAATCCTGTAACTACAATTCCTTCAACACTTGTAAGTAATGCCGCTTATCCAACAAGCCAGGCAAACATTACGCGTACCATTCGTTTTACAGCCGATAGCGCTATGGTTATGGATGGTCCGTTTTATTTTAATGATAGCACTTATAAAATGGAGCGGATTGATTATGAAATACCAATTAATAACATTGAGATATGGAAACTTGTAAATGAAACAATGGTAGCGCATCCGTTCCATATTCATGATGTTCAGTTTTATGTGATAGATAGAAATGGAAATCCTCCGGGGCCCGAAGAGAGTGGACGTAAAGATGTTGTGCTTGTTCCCCCAGGAGATTCGTTAATGTTTATTACCAGGTTTGAAGACTTTACAGATTCTGTTATTCCTTACATGTACCATTGCCATATACTCATGCATGAAGACGACGGAATGATGGGGCAGTTTCTTGTTAAAACATCAGTATCAGGCATTAAAAAGAACATTGCCGGTTCAGATTTCATAACTCTGTTCCCAAATCCTTCAACAGATAAGGTGAAAATTAAATCTACTTATACTGAAGTAAGTAAAATAAAATTAACCGTATATGACGAAATAGGCAGATGTGTTTATGATGTTGCCGGTTCATTGTCTGAAATTGATGTTTCCGGCTGGAACAAGGGATTCTATACAGTAATTATTTCTTCAGGACAAAATAAAACTTACCAAAAATTAGTTATCAGATAATTCAAAATAATGAACCTCAGACAAATATTTTCAGCAGCTGCTCTGGCGATTTCAACGGTAATCTTTGGACAAAATCCACTTGCTATACCGGATACAGTAAGCGGATTAAATTTTAACCTGAATATTCTGGATACTTCCAAAGTGTTTTATACAGGTTATGTAACAAATACTTATGGAATAAACGCGCCTTATCTTGGACCAACTTTATTTTTGAAAAAGGGAGATTCAATAAATATCAATGTTAATAATACATTGATGGATACAACCACAATACATTGGCATGGTTTGCACGTTGCCGCTGCTAATGATGGGGGGCCTCACACTGTTATTCCACCGGGCACCATATGGAATCCTAAGTTTAAAGTCAGAGATCTTGCTGGTACATACTGGTATCATCCTCATCTTCACATGATGACAAACATGCAGGCTTCCAAAGGAGCTGCAGGTTTAATAATTGTTAGAGATAGCGTTGAAGCGCTCCTCAATTTACCGCGCAGATACAACGTGGATGATTTTCCGTTGGTAATTCAGTCAAAAGCCTTTGATGCAGGTAAACAAATTACTATTGGTAATGCTTATGACAGTGTAATGATGGTAAATGGTACTATTAACCCTTACCTGCAGGCTCCTGCTCAGGTTATCCGTTTACGCTTACTTAATGCTTCGTCTGAACGTGTTTATAATTTTGGATTTACAGGTAATCTTACCTTTAACCAGATCACTTCTGATGGAGGGTTACTTCAAAATCCTGTTGCCTTAACAAGATTAAGATTAGCACCTGGGGAGCGAGCTGAAATATTGATAAACCTCAGTTCAATGCAAGGACAAACAGTTAACCTGATGAGTTATGCTTCAGAGCTGCCCAACGGTATTTACGGAGCGGCAAATCCTGCAGCAATGGGAGGTGGTAGTATTACAGGATATTCTTCGAATGTTTTGAATGGATCTGATTTTCAGATTTTAAAAATGCAAGTTGTTGCCGCAACAGCAAATCCTGTTACTTCTATTCCCTCAAGTCTTGCTGTTATTACTCCATGGACTGTAGGGCAGGCTGCTCTTACGCGTACGCTTACCTTTTCACCTCAAACAATGGGTCCTAACCAGGCACTAAATGGACCTTTTGTAATAAATAACGCCACCTTTAATATGAATGTTATTAATTACACAATACCAAAGGATAATATTGAGATATGGGAGCTGAGGAACCAGACAGCAATTGCGCATCCATTCCATATTCATGATGTTCAGTTTTATGTTGTAGACATTAACGGTGCGGTTCCACCTCCAAATTTACAAGGGAGAAAGGATGTAATTCTTGTACCTTCTCAACAAACGGTAAGATTTATTACAAAATTTGAAAACTTTTGCGACACCGTGCCTTACATGTATCATTGTCATATGCTACCTCATGAGGACGATGGCATGATGGGTCAGTTTAAAGTCCAATGTCTAACAACCGGCGAAAAGGATTTACAACTGGGAGATAATAGTATAAATGTTTTCCCTGTTCCTGTTAAAAATGAGTTGAAAATAAATTTAAACGAATCAATTTCTGAGAATGGTTTAATTACTGTTTACGATGTTTCAGGGAGAACCGTTTACACTGAAAAGACTAAGGAAAGGAAATTAATACTAAATGTTGAATTGTGGAAGAATGGATTTTATACTGTTGGAATTCAGGATGGAACAAAAATGGTATATAAGAAATTTATTATAAATAAGTAATGACAATTAATATTTTGAAAGTCTTTTTGCCGATGCTTTCGTCGATGCTGTTTTTTTCATGTGGAGTAAAAAATTCAGGTACAACTGAAAATACTCAAGGTGAAAAAAGCGCGGAAGAAATTCCGCATGTCAGCCCTTCATATGGAAATATAAATGCCGCTGTTTCCTCTCAACTTTCGGTTCTTGTTGAAAGTTACATTGATATAAAAAACGCAATGATAAAGTCTGACGCGGTTGCAACCAAATCTTCAGCTCAAAATCTTTTGCATGTTATTGATTCTGTTGATCTGTCAAAATTCACAGCCGAACAGAAAACTACTTTTAATTCTCAAGCCGGAAAATTGAAAGTAAATTTAAAACTAATAACCGAAGCGGATGATATTGGAAAACAGCGAGAGCAGATGAATTCTCTTACTGAAGCAATGTACACGCTTGTTCAATCATTTGGAGCCGGAAAGCCTTTATATTACGAGTTTTGTCCAATGGCAAACGATAATAAAGGTGGCTATTGGCTAAGCGAAAGCAAAGAGGTAACCAACCCATATTTCGGTGATGAAATGCTACACTGCGGAGAAGTGAAAGCTATTGTGGAATAACGCTGTATTAATAAAATATACCACTGATGAGACAACCATCTTTTCAGATAAAGTTACCATTGATAAATGCATAAGAGGAGTTACTATATTATCAATTCCATTACTTTATACAGGTTAATTGCTGCTCCCATTTTAGTTGTATTAATCTTTACTAATAATTTCAATTTATTTAAATGGCTTTTGCCGCTTAGCTTTTTTACTGATCTTATCGATGGTTTTCTTGCCAGAAGATATAAAGTCAGTAGTAAATTTGGTTCGTTAATAGATTCAATTGGAGATGATCTTACAATTATTGCTGGAATTATTGGGGTATTTGTTTTTAAGAAAGGGTTTATACAGGATAATTTTTGGATAGTCATCACGCTTATTGTTTTGTTGGGAATCCAAAATATTTCTGCATTGATAAAGTACAGGAAATTATCAAGCTTTCATACATATTTGGCTAAAGTTGCAGCTATTATTCAGGGAAGTTTTCTGATCCTGATCTTTTTATTACCGGAGCCTATATATCCGTTATTTTATGTGGCTGCAATAATTTCGGCACTTGATTTGATCGAGGAAATTATTTTAGTGGTTGTGCTCTCTAAGTGGAAAACAGATGTAAAAGGATTATACTGGGTTTTTAAGAATAGAAAATTAAAATCTACGGGTGTTGTATAAACGCATAAGTTATTTTGTAGTTTCTAAACTACTTTCCTTAATAAGTTGGATAACTTCGTCGTCGCTTACTTCTGTGAAATCCAGGTAATGATAGCCTACACCAAAAAAACTTTCGGGTGTGTATGGACAAATAAGATCATCTACAACGTTTCTTATTTTTCTTACGGTTTCAGGAGGTGCAACAGGCACAGCCACTACAATTTTATTCGGTTTCTTTTTCCTAAGCATTGCAATGGACGAGAGGATTGTATTTCCTGTAGCAATTCCATCGTCAACAATAATAACAGTTTTATTTTCGAGGTTAATGGGTTTATGGTCTCCCATAAATTGCTTGTACCGTTCCTCAAGATTTTTTCTAATGGATTTTACGTTTTCTTCTATATATGATTTTGAAATATTCTGGCGTTCATCAATTATGTAATCTTCAAGGCTCACTGCACCTATAGCAAATTCAGGATTACTGGGATGCCCGATTTTTTTGGTCATAAGTAATTCTAAAGGAAAATGATAATGTTTTGCTATTATGGCCCCAATTGGAACCCCGCCTCGGGGAACCGCCAATACTACACTTTTATCATCTTTATATTGACTAAGTAATGGAATAAGCTCCAGAGCCGCATGTTGCCTGTTTTCGAATCTCATATTTCTTTATTTAATTGATGGATTTAAAACAAGATGCTTGGTAAACCAATCTACTGCATAGTTAGCCACAATATCCAATTTACCGGGCTCTTCAAATAAATGGGTAGCTCCTTCAACTATTTTCCAGTCCTTTTCACAGGTTAATTGGTGATATGCTTCTTCATTCAGCGATATAACATCTGTATCTAAACTTCCTATTATTAGTAAGGTCGGCGCAGTTACTTTTTTTAAGGAATTACCGGCAAGATCTGGTCTGCCACCGCGGGAAACTATGGCCTGTATATTTTTTATTGAGCCGGCCGCTTTCAATGCGGAAGCTGCCCCCGTACTCGCCCCGAAAAAGCCAATTGGGAGATCTCTTAAATCTGATAAAACCGAAGTGTAATTTGTGACTGCTATCAAACGCTCAGTTAACAAGTTGATGTTAAACCGATTTTTGTAAACACTATCTTCTTCCTCCGTTAACAAATCAATTAATAAAGTTGCTATGCCTTGCTTATTTAATATTTCCGCCACATGCCTGTTCCTGGAACTGAAACGGCTGCTTCCGCTACCATGAGAAAAAATTACTAATCCGTTAGGTTCCTCAGGTATGCTAAGATTTCCTTTCAATATTATTTGCTTGCCTATTGGTATATTTAATTCGGTTGTTTTCATGGTTGTAAATTGTATTACAAAAGAAATGTAATATTCATGCCAGATAAATGATTAGTCTCACAAGGTTATGCCGATTTAATCACTGGTTAATTTTTAAGTAAGTTTTATTTGTGTTTAAGATCACAACACAGGGTGAGGTAATTCATTTTTAGGGCAGGCCTCTCTCTGTACTTTTGTTCATACAATTAAAATATTTTTTAACTAAAAAAATTAAAACAATGACATTAGTAAAATCAAATGGAAATGGGAAAACACTCCCAAAACTTATCAATGACTTTTTTGAAACTGATTTTTTTTCGCGTCCGGGTTTTCTGGATTTTAACATGGATTTTCCTTTTAATAGACTGTCAACCTCAATGCCATCGGCAAATATTATTGAAATGGACGGGGAATACAAATTAGAAATGGCAGCGCCTGGCCTCGAAAAAAAGGATTTCAAGATTGAAGTAGATAATGGATTACTAACCATTAGTTCAGAAAAAAAAGAAGAGAAAAAAGAAGAAAAGAAAAATTACCGTCGCCAGGAATTTTCATATCAAAGCTTCAGCCGTTCATTCCGGTTACCTGAAAACTCTGTAAGCGATAAAATAGACGCGCATTATGAAAATGGGCTGTTAACGTTAACTCTTCCAAAGAAAGAAAAAACTCCTACGAAAGCGAAAAAGGAAATAAAGATAGATTAGAAAATATAACAGCGACCTGCGTTTTAACGCAGGTTTTTTTTTAGAAGGAAATATTAAAAATGAAATCAGACGCGGAAATTCAGAAAGATGTTATTGAGGAGCTTAATTGGGAGCCTTTCCTGGAAGCTACGCAAATTGGTGTTACGGTAAAAAATGGAATTGTAACCTTATCAGGAACAGTTGATAGTTATTTGAAAAAAAGCATCGCGGAAAATGCCGCCAGGCGGGTTGGTGGTGTTAAAGCGGTTGCAGAGGATATAGAAATTAAATACAGCGATTCTTTAACTAAAAATGATTCGGAAATCGCTGAGGCTATAATTAATGCTTTAAAGTGGCATAGCGCTATTAATGAGAATAAAATAAATGTAAAAGTTGAAAATGGTGTGGTTACTTTGAATGGCGGGGTAGAATGGGAATATCAAAGAAGCGCGGCAGTTTCACAAATTGAAAATCTTGTAGGAGTGAGACGAATTATTAATAACATTGAAGTAAAAGGTTCTCAACCTGTAAAAGATATTAAAGAGAGAATCAGGGAGGCTTTGCATCGGAGTGCGAGTATCGATGCTGAGAAAATTGATGTTAAAACAAAAGGTGATACCGTTACTCTAAGTGGAACCGTGAGGTCATGGACGGAAAGGGAGGATGCAGAAAACGCGGTATGGTCTGCGCCAGGTATAATTAATGTTGTGAATAATCTGGAAATTGAAGAAGAAGTGTTTGTTGATTAGAAAATAAAAAAGCCTACGTCGTAGTAGGCTTTTTTAGTCTTGCAGTTTCCAAGATTATAGTTTTATTCTTCATTATTTTCAAATAAAGGATAAAGCGCAGGAGGCAATTCCGCAAATATTTTTTGAATGGTTGATTCGTCAAAATACGTTCTTAGTGCGTTAAGTACAATATTTACGATCTCTCCAGTTGTTTTTTCCGATTTAAATTCTTTTTCTCCTAGTTGAAAAAGTTCGTCTTCTACTGCTTTATGGAATTCTTCTGTTGAGTGAAATTTTACTGGTTTGTTATGGTATTTCCAGCTTTCAATATAATATAGTTTAAGAAAGGCGGGCAGATTTGATAGTAAATGAAATGAATGCTGGATCGTAATCCTGTCCCTTAACTTGTGCAGGACTGATCGTAGGATTCTTACAACCGTTGGATCATTTTCTTCGTATCCAAGTTCCTCCGAAAGTGATTTAATAAACTCATTGTGTTCATTTACAAATTTGTCGTAGTTATGTGTTAGATTCATATTTAAAAAGTTTTAATGTTTAATACAAAGAAACTAACAGAATGTTTTTTTTTGAATGACTGGTAACATAAATGGCAGTGAAAATCATCATTTAACTCACTCTGCCCTGGCTGGCACGTAATTTGACGCATATCAAAAACGTGAATTATTTAATTACGACAAACACTGCATGCGTACCCTTCTTTTATTAATCCTACATTTAAAACTTGTTCAAGCTTTGAACCTTGTCTGAAAATCGTGATGCCTTTCGCTTTTTTTCTCCATGCTTCAATATATATATCACCAATATCTTTAATAGTTGTTTCAGTGGGAATATTAATTGTTTTAGATACCGCATTATCAGTATGTTCCTGAAACGCGATCTGATGTTTCAAATGCCATTCCGGTGCAATTTCAAGCGCGGTTTTAAATAAATGTTTTATTTCATCCGGCAGGTTCGTTCCTGAAAGAGTGCCATGCTCTTCAACATGCCTAACCAAACCGTCGGAATATAATCCCTTGTTTTTCATATAATTCACAAAGGGTTCATTTATTCCACTTATAGTTTGTTCATTTAAAATATTTTTTCTTGTTATAACTAACGCGAATAAAGGTTCTATTGATGAACTTGCATCGGCTATAATTGAAATAGTTCCTGTGGGTGCTATGCTATTGGTAGTGGCATTTCTCAGTTGTTGTTTCGTGTGATAAATGCTTTTTTCCCAGTTTTTGAAAACACCCCGCTCTGTTGCAAGCTTTTCAGAAGCTGCCCTGCTTTTTTCACTTATAAATTGCATCAATTTTTTAGCAAGATCAACAGCTTGGTCTGAAGCATAAGGTATCTCCAGTTGTATCAGGAGATCGGCCCAACCCATTATCCCTAATCCGATTTTTCTGTTGCCTGTTACAAGTGCTTTAATTTCCGGTAATAAATAATCGTTCAATTCAATAACATTATCTAAAAACCTTATCGCAATATAAATTGTTTTTTCCAATTCAGGCCAGTTTATATCAATCGTTTTTTTGTCTGCAAATTTTGAAACATTAATTGATCCCAGGTTACATGCTTCGTAAGGTAATAAGGGGACTTCACCACAGGGGTTAGTGCAATTCAAAATCCCTAATTGTGGTGTTGGATTAAATTTATTTATGGTATCAAGAAAAATTAATCCGGGATCTCCGCTAAACCACGAGTTTTCCAGAATTAAATTCCATAAATACTGCGCCGGTATTTTTTTTACTGATTTTCTGGAAGATGGATGCCTGAGATCCCAATCACTGTTATTTAAAACAGATTCCATAAATGAATCGTAAATACCTACTGAAATATTAAAGTTACTGAGTTCTCCTTCCTTATTTTTTGCTGTTATAAATTCTTCAATGTCAGGATGGTCTATATTTAAAATCCCCATGTTTGCCCCACGTCTTTTTCCTCCTTGTTTAATGTTTTCAGTGGCCGCATCAAATACCTTCATAAATGAAAGCGGGCCTGATGATGTGCCGGAGTTTGAAGAAATAAAATCTCCATTTGGTCGCACAGACGAAAAATTAAATCCGGTACCGCCACCACTTTGATGTATTAGCGCTGCATTTTTAAGAGTGGTGAATATACTTTCAATACTATCTTCCACTGGTAATACAAAACAAGCGCTTAATTGTCCTGAGCTTGTTCCGGCATTCATTAAAGTTGGTGAATTGGGTAAAAATTTTAATTCTGTCATTACACCGAAAAACTCTTTTTCCCATTTTTGAAGGTCTGTGGCAGTTGAATAACTGAGCTCTGCCTTTGCAATAAACCTGGCAACCCGCAAAAACAATTCGTCAGGCGTTTCAATAATTTTCCCGTCAGAATTCTTTAAAAGATACCTGCTCTCAAGAATTTTTTGTGCGTTTTCAGATAACTGCATTTTATATTTATCACTTAATACTTACAAAAGAAATTTTACATTTTGCCATTCTTGAATAAAAATCAAGTTCTGATTTTTTGTTTTTAAATACATAAAAAATCTGATCCAGGCTTGTCCAAACCAAAAACCAGCCTCCTGGCTCAAGAATTACAAATAAAATATTTAATGCTATTTTATTCTCCCTGTGCAATCCTACATATGAAGCAAGAATCATGAGAAGGAATCCCAGGCTCAGTAACCCCAGATAAGTAAGAATTGTTTTTCTTTTATAGATCTCCATCTGATGCAAATTTTTACGAAAAGATTCGTGAAGTCTTTTTGTAATTATTTCTTCTGTTTCCTTATTTCGTATCTTTTCAGGGATCAGCAATTTTAAATCTTTTATTTTTAAGTCGTTTTCCCGGGAAACTTTATTTAGTTCTCCTATAAAGTCATCTGACAATACTCTGCCTGAATAAGGTCTGGAATCGAAATCAGAAAATATGTCATCATAACTATCCAGCCAAATACTGATGTCTCTTGTTGGAATGTGTAAATTTTCTTCTTTAAATGCGGATGGTGTTTTCACAAATTCGGATGACGGGCTTCAACGTTCATAATGTGCTGTTCTTCTTTTTCCTGATAAGCAGGTAAAGCAAGAAGAGGAATTTGGGTTTTTGAGCTCATTTTTTTAGTTGCGCTTTTAAATGGCATAAAAATATTCCTGAATATTGAATTTCTGTCAGGAGACATCACCAGCCAGTTTGCATTTATTTTTTCGCAGTAGTTGTTTAAGCCTTCCAACAGGTTATCATAAACAGCTAGTTGCACACTAAGTTTACTATACATAACATTTTTAAACACTTCTATTCTGAATTTTTCAAACATAGTATGCTCGAGGTCATTAGAAAGAACTTTACTGCTTATGTGTAAAACAATTATTTCAGCATTTAATAACCCAGCAATTTTTGTTAATGAATTTATTGATTTGATTTCATTTTCCCGGCCTTCAACGGCAATAACAATACGCGTAATATTGTGAAACTTTACGTTTGGAGGCACGAGTAGAACTGGAACTGAGGAATGTTTAATGATATCCCAGGCGTTATTTCCAAAAAATTTAATTCTGTTCATTCCGTGGCCATGAGTTCCTGCAATAACAATGTCTGGTTTGTGATTACTGATTTCTTCCTGTATGCTCACTCCTATACCGGTTTCATGTATAATACAAGTTACATCAATATCCTGTTCTGAAACATTACATTCTTGTAACAATTCATTTTTTTGTTGTTCAAGTGCTCTTAATTCGCGATTTTTAATCTGAGCTCTTGCTTTGGCAAATTCTTTTGCATCAACCGGAATTGAACCCATGGACATTATATAAGCGTGCGTCAAAATAAGTTCTGCCTCTATTTCTTTTGCTATTCCCAGGGCATAACACCCTGCGTTTATTGATGCCGCAGAATAATCTGTAGCTAATAACATCCTTAATTTATTCATGTTCAGTTTGTAAAGATTTGTTTTAACCTTATAAATGCTTGCCTGGTATAAATATAAAACTATAAGTAAAGGCATATTGTGATTTTAATCACTCTGTAACGTGAATATTTCGGGTTGGACTGATTGATTAGTAATTCTTATTGATAAACTTTTTTAGCACTATAATCCTTCATTATTATATAAACAATAATGCTGATGATTGCTGCGAAAAAGCACCAAACGGAAACAACATAGTCTTTGAAGAAAATCTTGGAAATAATAAAAGATAATAATATTCCCAAACCTAATAACTTCATCTTTTTCAAACTTGATATAAATGGAGGGACTATTGTCGGTAAAAAATACAAGATACCTATCATAAAGGAAGTATTGTGTGGATAATTAACCTCATAGCTGATGTGATGATTGCTAATGATTGTATTAACAGGGGAAACAATCAAACAATAAGCAATGTAAAAGGCTACTATTATACCTAATCCTAAAAGTCCGGATAATAATTTCTTTTTAACCTGATTTTTTTCAAGTTGAAGAATTGATAAGGGTACCCAAATAGGCCATAATACCTGGGCAAATACAAGGAATGTGTATTCCGAAAAAGTTCGCCAGTTTAAAAAATGCGTGTTTGAAAAGGAAAGCCAAAGCATACCTTCCAAAAACTGTTGAACTGAGAAAATAAAAGGAATAATGGCAAAAAATATACTGTTATTTAATTTTACACTTTTTACAGATGCTACGCCTCCTGCCAGAAGCAGGGCGCTTACTCCAAAACTCGCATTCGCTGAAAAACACATATGTTTTATTTTTATGCCGCAATTCAGAGAAATACAGCGTTGTTTTTAATTCGTTCATGTACCGCTGGATTTTCATTTCCGTAACCAAATATTAAAGAAATAAGCACCCTATCACTTGAAGGTATTTTAAGTGTTGGATAAGCTTTGGTTTTTTCAACAAACTTACCAAGACCAATTGGACAGGAATCAATTCCTAAGGACTTTGCTGCAAGCATCATGTTTTGAGAGCACATTCCTATGTCTAATTGCGCCCATTCATTATTTACTGGTGCGGTAATAAATATAACAAGCGGTGCACCATGAAATATGGAATCTTCTTCAGTTAAGAAATCAATTTTTGGAGAAAAATGGAGATAATCCTTCGCTGCCCTGAAAATGCGTTTAACTCCTGATTTTAATATTGCTTTTGCGGCTGCTTTTTTTATTTGTCCTGAGAGAATATTTATTTGTTCTTTTTCTGAAATTATATAAAATTTCCAGGGTTGCTTATTAATTGCCGAGGGGGCCATTCTGCCGGCATCCAAAATTTGTTCAATTAATTTTTTTGAAACAGGTATATCTTTATATTTTCTGACTGCTCTTCTGCTATATATGGTGTTTAGCGTTTCATTCATAACAAATTTATACTAATCGGATTAATTACACTCATGATAAATCTGTTATGGATAATCTTAAAGTATTAGTTAAAGGTATTTCCAAAGTATGGCTATAGTAGTGATTACCATCACAATAAACAATGATTGTTGAATTTTACGATCTCATCAGTATTTTGTTTTTAAAATGAAATCTTTAAAAAGGTGAATGATTGTTTATATCATTTCTGTCGGTGATTCTTATCATCGGGACACGGAATCTATCCTTCTAAATTAGTGTATTATAAATATGGCAGAATTAACAGTACACAGTAATACTTACAAGGCTGGCTTAATGCCAAATCTGAAAGATTATAAAGATTTTTACCAAACGTTTACATGGGAAAAGGAGCGATTGGTTCCTGGCAAAGATGCTGGTTTTAATATAGCATACTTTGCAGTTGACAGGCATGCTGCTTCATCTCTTTCATCACATGTTGCACTACGCTTTATTAAAAGAAACAGGGAGACAAAAGATATCCTTTATAACGATTTAAAAAACTTAACCGATCGTTTTGCCAATGTTTTGCAAAAGCTTGGGATAAATAAGAACGAAGTGGTTTTTACACTTCTAGGTCGCGTTCCGGAATTGTATGTTACCTCACTTGGAACCTTCAAGAGCAACTGCGTTTTTTGCCCTTTGTTTTCGGCGTTTGGTCCGGAGCCTGTTTATCAGCGTCTGTCGCGAGGAAAGGCTTCCATTTTGATAACGTCTTTAACCTTGTATGAAAAAAAAGTAAAACCTGTGCTTGACCGACTTCCATTCTTAAAATATATTTTGCTAACTGACGTTTCTGAAAACATTGATAAACAAATATTGTCGTATCATGCTTTGATGCGGGAAGCACCTGAAAGTTTTACAATGTCTTTTACCGAAGGAGAAGACCCTGCATTACTTCATTTTACCAGTGGAACTACTGGAATGCCAAAAGGTGCACTTCATGTGCATAAAGCCGGCCTTATGCATTACATAACAGGAAAATATGTGCTGGATTTTCATCCTCAGGATGTTTTCTGGTGTACAGCTGATCCTGGTTGGGTAACCGGTACTTCATATGGAATTATTGCCCCGTTAATAAATGGAATCACAAACATTATTGATGAAGAGGAGTTTGATGCTGATAGATGGTATTCGATTTTACAGGATCAAAAAGTATCATTATGGTATACTGCTCCCACTGCTATACGTAGATTAATGCGTATTGATCCATCATTAATGGAAAAATATAAGTTTAAAAATCTTCGTCAGATTTATAGTGTTGGTGAACCATTACATGCCGATGCTGTTATTTGGGGTGAAAAAACTTTTGGCATGCCTATTCTTGATAATTGGTGGCAAACGGAAACCGGTGGAATAATGATAGCGAATTTTCCTTCTCTAAAAGTTAAACCAGGTTCGATGGGAAAGCCTTTACCAGGGATAGAAGTAGGCATAGCAGACCTAACAGAAGATGCCTTTAATATTATCACTGAACCGGGTAAGCAAGGGCATTTAGTCCTTCGGAAAGGTTGGCCTTCTATGTTCAGAGCTTACATTAATGAAGTAGAAAGGTACAGGAAATGCTTCAGGGGGGAATGGTACCTTACAGGTGATCTTGCAAAAAAAGATGAAGATGGCTATTACTGGTTTGTAGGAAGAGCCGATGATATAATAAAAACTTCAGGTCATATGGTGGGACCATTTGAGGTTGAAAGCGCATTAATGCAGCATCAATCAATTGCAGAAGCTGCGGTTATAGGAAAACCGGAACCAACAATAGGTGAACTTGTGAAGGCATTTATTATTCTTAAGCCAAATCAAAAAGAAAGTGAAGAGTTAAGATCAGATATTATTGCATTTGCGAGAAAAAAACTGGGTACTGCTGTTGCACCAAAAGAGATCTCGTTCGTTACGGAATTACCAAAAACAAAGAGTGGAAAAGTTTTACGAAGGCTTTTAAAAGCCCGCGAGCTTGGATTGCCAGAAGGCGATACTTCAACTCTTGAAAAAGAATAAAATGCTCACAATTGATTTCAAAATGTCAAATGGAAAATAAAACTATTACTCAGAAAAATATCAAAATTGATCGTGACAACGCTCTTAAGCATTTACATGACTTGTATCTCATCAGAAAATTTGAAGAGAAATCTGCTGAGATGTATACTAAAACAGAAATTCGTGGTTTTTTACATTTATATATCGGAGAAGAAGCTGTTGCTGTTGGTACAATGAGCGTCCTTAAACCTGAAGATTATGTTTTGAGTACATATAGAGAACACGGACACGCTTTGGCAAGAGGAATAGATGCCGGAGCCATCATGGCAGAAATGTTCGGAAAAAAGGAAGGGTGTAGCGGCGGACGTGGTGGTTCAATGCATTTGTTTGATAAAAAGAAAAATTTTTTTGGTGGCAATGCCATTGTTGCCGGGCATTTGCCAGTTGCAGTTGGAATGGCCCTGGCAAGTAAAAAACTAAAAAAGAATAATATTACCTGTTGCATTTTTGGTGAAGGTGCGGCCGCAGAGGGAGAATTTCATGAAGCCATGAATCTTGCTTCGTTATGGCAAGTTCCTGTTTTGTTTGTATGCGAAAATAATTTGTACGCAATGGGTACTGCACTTAAATATACTCATGCAATGACTCAATTAGAAAAAAAGGGAGAGGCATATGGAATTGATTCCATAGCAGTTGACGGTATGGATCTTCTGGCTGTACAATCTGCGGTTGAAAAGGCAGTTCAGTCGATCCAGCAAAACGGTATGCCGTTTTTTCTTGTTTGTAACACTTATCGTTTTCGGGCGCATTCAATGTTTGATGCTGAATTATACAGAGATAAATCTGAAGTGGAAGAATGGAAAAAAAAGGATCCGATAGTTCAGTTTCAAAATTTACTCCTAACAAATAATATAATTACTGATAAAGATGTTGAAGAAATAAATATTCAGGTTGAATCGCAAATAAAAAATGCTGTTGAATTTGCTGAAGCAGGTATACGTGAATCGTCGGATCAACTAAACAAATTTGTTTACTCAGGAAACAAAAAATAAAATAACAATGGCTGAAACTCAAATAAAAATAACATATCGTGAAGCCCTCAAACAGGGGCTTAGAGATGTTCTTAAAAATGACGATAATGTTTTTCTGATGGGAGAAGATGTTGGCCGTTATGGCGGCGCATTTGCTGTGAGCAAAGGGTTGTTGCAGGAATTTGGCCCTGAGAAAATTATGGACGTTCCTCTTTCTGAATCTGGTTTTGTAGGTGCTGGTATTGGGGCTGCACTTGGAGGTATGCGGCCTGTTGTAGAAATCATGACAGTAAATTTCAGTTTGCTTGCCATGGATCAGATAATAAACAATGCCGCAACTTTATTACACATGTCTGGCGGACAATTAAATGTTCCGATTGTTATCAGAATGGGCTGCGGAATTGGAAGGCAACTAGCCGCTCAGCATTCTCACAGTTGGGAGTCGTTTTATGCGCATGTTCCCGGATTAAAGGTGTTGTCAGCAGGTACGCATGAAGACGCGAGAGGAATGCTACTTGCGGCAATAAAAGAACCTGACCCTGTAATAATTTTCGAATACACTTTTTTATTAAATATGGAAAAGGAAATATCTGAAAATGCAGGCCCGGCGGATATCACAAAATCAAAAATTCTGAAAGAAGGCAAAGATATTTCTATAATTACTTATGGGGCTGCTGTATATAAAGCACTTGAGGCAGCTGATAAACTTTCAGAATCCGGCATTAACGCTGAAGTTGTTGATTTACGAGTATTAAGGCCTTTGGATGAAGAGACAATACTTGCATCTGTTTCCAAAACACATCGCGCAATCATAGTAGAAGAGGGCTGGGGCTCCGTTAGTGTTTCTTCAGAAGTAGCGGCACGAATTTCGGAAAAAGTTTTCTATGAATTGGATGCTCCTGTTAAGAGATTAACGGGCGTCGAAGTCCCAATTCCTTATCCTAAACATCTTGAAGACATTTGCGTTCCGCAGGTAACCGATATAATTAATGCTGTAAAGAAAATATTCAACAAATGATCGAATTTAAAATGCCCAGCTTAGGCGCAGATATGGAGGATGGAATACTACGCCAATGGCGTAAAAAAGTGGGTGATGTTGTAAAACACGGAGATATTATTGCTGATGTTGAAACGCAAAAAGGACTAATTGAAATTGAAGTATTTGATGAAGGAAAAATTGAAAGTTTATTGATAAAAAAAGATCAAAAAGTTCCTGTTGGTACGGTAATGGCACTTATAAATCCGCAAATAAACCGTCAGCTTACAGTACTAACCAAAGTAAAGTCCAATGGTGAATTGAAGATAAAGAAAGCCCTTGCCGAACCTCCAAAAAAAGTAAAAATATCGCCACTTGCAAAACAAATAGCTGAGGATAATAAAATTGATATCTCTGTTCTTAAAGGCAGCGGAGAGGATGGCGCTATTACGAAAGCTGATGTTGAAAGTGTGTTGGCCAATAAAGAAGTTACTAAGGAAAATATTTTCCAGGCAAATAGTATTCGTCAGGCAATTGCTGCAGCAATGAGCAAGTCAAATAATGAAATACCTCATTATTACCTAGAGTGTAAGGTGGACATGAGCTTTACGCTGAGATGGCTTAAGGATACGAATGGGAAACGACCACTTTCTGAAAGAATCTTACCGGTTGCTGTAATAATTAAAGCAGTTGCCAAAGCGTTGATCGAGGTCCCTGGTCTTAATGGTATTTGGGATAAAGGCTTCCAACAAAAGAAACAAATAAATATTGGCCTTGTTGTCTCCCTGCGTGAAGGTGGAATAATAGTTCCTGCTATTCATGACTCAGACAAAAAAAATGAATCTCAGTTAATGGCTGAATTGAATGATCTTATTCCGCGTGCAAGAGCAATGAAACTGCGAAGTTCTGAGCTTGCAGATTCAACTATTACTGTTACTAACCTTGGTGATAACAGTGCTGAAACTGTGTTTGGTGTAATATATCCTCCGCAGGTAGCTTTAATTGGTATTGGAAGTATTCATGAAGAGCCCTTTGCTGAAAATGGTATGTTAACCGTGCGGCCGGTGATGAATATAACCTTGGCTGCTGACCACAGAGCAAGCGATGGACATACAGGAAGCAAGTTTCTTATGATATTAAAAAAATATTTACTTAATCCCGATAAATTATGAAAGAGGAAGATATTAAAGAAACCATCTTAAACCTTCTCAAAAAAATAGCTCCTGATTCTAAACCAGAAATGCTCAGACCAGAGGATGATATACGCCGGACACTGGATATAGATTCATTTGATTTTTTGCAGTTTATCGTTGCAATTGATAAAGCGCTTGGAATTAATATTCCTGAAGAGGATTATGGTAAAGTTTCCACTTTAAAAAGTCTTATTGAATACATTAATTTAGAAAAGGTAGACATACAAGACGAAGAAAAACCGTAATAGCATGATTCTGACTCGAGATTATTAATATGAATTGTTTTACATGCTAGGCAGTTTAGATACCGCAAGTTCGGGTACACGATTAATCAAAGCTAATAATTGTCATTTTGAAAATTGATATGCGTCATGTATATAAATATAAGCCTGCAATAATTTTGACAACATGAATATTATCACATTTGCAAATATTACTCTTAAGGATCTTCCTGAGGTAGGTGGGAAAAATGCTTCACTTGGCGAAATGTATAATAACATGAAAAAGGTTGGTATTATGATTCCGGATGGTTTCGTGATTACAGCCTCCGCGTTCAGAGACTTCTTAAAAACAAATGGGATAGATGTAAAACTGGAAAAACTCCTGAATAATCTTGACATTAAGGAATTCAGCAATCTTGCAGAAACTGGTGCCGAATGCCGGAAATTGGTTTTGAATGCCAAATTATCCGAATCGCTTTCGCAGGAAATCCTTAAGCAATTAAATGAACTTAAGAAAAATTCTGACCAAAATATTTCTGTTGCAGTGCGTAGCAGTGCTACCGCAGAAGATTTACCGGATGCAAGTTTTGCAGGTCAGCACGATTCTTTTTTAAACGTATCGGAAGGAGAATTATTAGAAGCCTGCAAAAAATGTTTTGCTTCATTATATAATGATCGGGCAATTAAATATCGTTGTCAAAAAGGATTTCAACACATGCGAGTGGCCTTGTCTGTAGGAGTTCAGAAAATGGTTCGAAGCGACGTTGGTTCCGCGGGTGTTGCTTTTACTATTGAACCGGAAACAGGTTTTAAAAACATGATCTATCTTACCGGCGTATGGGGTCTTGGAGAGAACATTGTGCAGGGCGCTGTTACACCGGATGAATTTTATTTCTTTAAGCCTTCACTGCGAAACAATAAAAAAGCTCTTATTACAAAAAAATGTGGCGAAAAGTCTCAAACGCTTGTTTTTAGCAGTAATGAAAAAAATGCCACCATTAATATTGAAACACCAACTGATAAAAAAGTTCAGTTTGTTTTGAATGATAAAGAAGCTGTTCAGCTTGCCGAATGGTGTCTTGCTATAGAAGATCATTACAAAACTCCAATGGACATTGAATGGGCAAAGGATGGAGTTGATGGTAAATTATATATAGTGCAGGCAAGACCAGAAACCATTCATCATGCCGGTAAAAAAGCCTCTATTAAAGAATATAAATTAAAACAAAAGGGAAAGCTCCTGATAAGTGGTAAGGCAGTTGGTAACAAAATTGTTTCTGGTATTGCCCGTATTTTACAAAGCCCTGAAGAAGGACATAAATTAAAGGAAGGTGAAATATTGATTACTGATACTACAAGTCCTGATTGGAACGCGGTTTTGAAAAAGGCTTCGGTAATAGTAACTAATAAGGGTGGAAGGACAAGTCACGCGTCAATTGTAGCAAGGGAACTCGGATTGTCGGCAGTGGTTGGATCGTTGAATGCCACAAGCGTTATAAAAGATGGTCAGGAAATTACAGTTTCATGCGCTGAGGGCGATATCGGGAAAATATATGAAGGGAAACTTTTGTGGGAAGAGAGAATTATAAATACTAAAAATGTGATTCTACCAAAAACCGAGCCTATGCTGATACTTGCCGATCCTGGTCAGGCACTGGGATTGTCATTTTATCCGAACAAAGGAGTAGGCTTACTTCGCATGGAATTTATTATTAATAACTATGTAAGAATCCATCCTATGGCTCTGATAAAATTTAATGAGCTTAAAGATGAATCTGCTAAAACTGAAATTGTGGCTATTACCGGCATGTATAAAAATAAAACAGATTATTTTACAGATTCTCTTTCACAAGGGATTGCAATGGTGGCTGCCGCGTTTTACCCTAAGGATGTTATTGTCCGAATGAGTGATTTTAAAACGAATGAGTATTCAAATTTGCTTGGCGGAAAACAATTTGAACCCGAAGAGGAAAATCCGATGATTGGTTTCAGAGGAGCATCAAGGTATTATCACGAAAACTATAAGGAAGGTTTCAGGCTTGAATGTGAAGCAATGAAAATAGTAAGGAATGAAATGGGTTTTACCAATGTGAAACTTATGATTCCTTTTTGCCGAACTGTAGAAGAAGGACGAAAAGTAATTGATCTAATGAAAGATTTTGGATTGGTACAGGGTGAAAATGAATTAGAGATATACGTAATGGCCGAAATTCCAAGCAACGTTGTACTTGCTGAAGAATTTGCCGAAATATTTGACGGCTTTTCAATTGGCTCTAATGATCTAACGCAATTAACATTGGGTATTGATCGTGATTCGGCTTTAGTAAGTGAGTTGTTCAGCGAAAAAAATGCTGCTGTTACCTGGATGCTTTCAAGCGTAATTAAAAAAGCAAAAAAAAGTGGAGTGAAAATTGGTTTGTGCGGACAGGCACCAAGTGATTATCCGGAGTTTGCAAGGTTTTTGGTGGAGCAGGGGATAGACAGTATTTCTTTTAATGCCGATGCTTTACTGAAAGGAATAGAAAATATTCAGGCAGCCGAATCTTTAATTATGAAACAAGAGAAAATAAATACATTTATAAAATAATAATATGAATCTATTAAAAAATAAAACCGCTATTATCACCGGAGCAGGTTCTGGTATGGGTAAATCAATGGCAATCTTGTTTGCCTCGGAAGGCGCTAATGTTCTGGCAACAGATGTAAGGGATGAGCGTCTTGCAGATCTTGAAAAGGAAATTTCTTCAAAAGGAAACACAATTTCAGTATTAAAAACAGATGTTTCCAAAGAGGAAGACGTTAAGAAAATGATTGAAGCTGCCAATAATAAATATGGGTCTGTGGATATCCTGGTAAATAATGCAGGCGTGCTTGATGACTTCATGCCGGTAGCGGAAGCAAGTACGGAATTATGGAATCGAGTAATGGGTGTTAATATTAATGGTCCTTTTTTTGCTTGTCGTGCTGCAGTTCCCATTATGCTTAAACAGGGAAAAGGTATAATTATTAATATTGCTTCCATTGGCGGGTTTTGCGGTTCACGCGCAGGAGCTGCATATACAACCTCAAAACACGCGCTGATAGGTTTAACCCGTAATATCGGTTTTATGTACGCGCAAAAAGGTATCAGATGTAATGCAATAGCCCCTGGTGCAGTTAATACAAGCATTGGTGAGAATATGCACCCGAACACTTTTGGTTACGAAAAACTAAGTTTAGGCTTACAAACAAATCCGCGTTCTGCTGAACCTGGTGAAATTGCGGAAGTAGCTTTGTTTTTAGCCAGTGATAAATCAAGCTTCATCAATGGCTCTGTTATCACGGCTGATGGCGGGTGGACAGCCTATTAATATTATTAAAAACGAATAATAACATTCTTTACATCCATTAAGGTAATAGATAACCGGATATTAATTTAACGCTTACCTATGCCTATTTGTATTTAACGTAGGGCAGTGCATTTTTGTCATGTCGATTGTCATATGTTGGAATGACTTTTCACATTTTTTTCAAATCTTATGTTCTACAATTTTGTTTTGTAGAAATTATTAATGGAAAACGTAAATCAGGATAATAAAAATAGTTACAATCTATCAGTTGTATTAAAGTACCTTCAGTTTATTGCAGTTTCTGCTCTGCTTCTTTATTTTGGTAAAACTTTGCTGATTCCGCTTTGTTTTGGATTGTTGGTTGCGGTTATCACTTATCCAATGTCTAAATGGCTTGAAAACAGAAAATGGCCAAGAGCTCTGGCAACAGCACTGGTATTAACTGTCGTAATACTTGTTTTTATGTCTTTAGCCTGGCTGCTTTTTTATGAGTTTCGTTTATTTTTAAGAGACGTTCCTCAAATTAAGGATAGATTTTTGGAAGTAATCAATGACATAAAGAATTTCCTTAGTACGTCACTAAATATTTTGCCAGATACTCAGAAAAAACTTCTTGAAAATATAAGTGCCGGTCTCAATAAGAATATGAGTGGTTCCTTAAGTTCTGCCGTTAGTGTAACCGCCGCAACGCTTTTTAATTTGGTATTAATACCCATTTACGCAGCATTGTTTCTGTACAACCGGGGAACTTTTGTGAAGTTTTTGCATTCAGTAGTCGGTACTGAATATCACGCCCAGTTAAACTCTGTTCTCCACCAAAGTATTGTTTCATATTTCAAGTTTGTAAAGGGAACATTTTTTGTTTATTGTATTGTTGGCGTCTTAAATAGCCTTGGACTATTGATGCTTGGTATTCAGCACGCTGTATTGTTTGGTATGATAACCGCATTTATGACTATTATTCCTTACGCTGGAATTATTGTAAGCGCTGCTCTTCCGGTTTCTGTGGCTTTGTTAACAAAAGATTCTTTTTGGTATCCTATAGGTGTAGTTATCGTTTTTACCGTTGTTCAATATTTAGAAGCAAATGTTATATATCCCCGAATTGTTGGTCAGCAATTGAATCTTAACACCTGGGCAGTACTTGTGTCGGTGTTTCTTGGTTCTTTGATTTGGGGAATTTCAGGAATGATACTGTTTATACCTTTTGTTGGTATTCTTAAGCTAATTTCAGATAACATTGAAGGTTGGAAGCCTCTGAATATAATTTTAAAAAGAGAAGCACCGTTTTGATAATGATCTTAGGATAAAATGTGAAATTATAAGCTAACTGAGATAAACCGCAGCTGGCTTATTTTTTATGACATTAAATAAAAGATGCAAACCAAAGAAAATATATACTTAACAGATCAAAATCAGGTTAAAATAGAAATTCAGGGAGTACATCTGAATGGTGAACTTCTGTTGCCACATGAAGCAAAAGGACTTGTTATTTTTTCACAGGGTAACGGAAGCGGTATATTTGGTTCAGCAAATCAAATGGTGGCAAAATCGCTAAGAGACAAGGGATTTGGTACATTACTTTTTGATCCGTTTACTAAAGAAGAAAATATGATTTATGAAAATCGGTTTAACATTGATTTGTTGACTAGCCGTCTTCTTGCTGTAACCAAATGGGCTGTTAATGGAAGAGGGTTGCCGGTTGGTTTTTTTGGAACTGGTACAGGGGCAGCCTCTGCGTTGAGAGTGGCTCGAATATTGGATAATAAAGTGATGTGTGTGGTTTCCAGAGGCGGAAGGGCAGATCTAGCCGGCGACGCTTTACAAGAAATTAAATCTCCTGTATTGTTAATTGCAGGAGGGCTCGATAGCCCTATTATTGAACTCAATCAAAGAGCAATGCATGAAATGTCTGGAAAAGGCATGCTGCTTATCATTCCTGGCGCAAGCCATTTATTTGAGGAAGAAGGGAAGATGGAACGAGTTGTAGATGCAACGCTTCAATGGTATGAAGCATATCTGAAAAGGCCGGTTAGCGTAATTTCAGATGAGAATTCCAAATGAACATTTTTGATTTTTATTTACGCTTTTGTTTAATGATTACTTTTTTTGAATCTTACAAATATTAAATAATATTTTGGTTATGAATTTGATCCTTGACCGGTATTGGAAAGAAATATTATTTCGATTTGATTTATATAAACAAAAAACGCCTCTTAAAAAGGCGTTTTTTTTAACATTTATTTTTTCTGGTTATAACGCGAAAACGTCACTGCTTACCTCAAGGTTGTTTTCTACTTCTTCAACTCCGGGTGCAAACCATGCTGCTCTTTCAGCGTCTTTTTTCTCAGCCAGCGATCGTACATTTCCATTTAAAATAACCTTGTTCCCTTCTGTAATAACAGAAATCTTGTTTGAATCGAGTGTTGCACTTCTGTGAAAGGCCGCGTTAATTTTAGACTTAATTTCTTTTGGAACAACTTTGGCTTTAACTGAAATATTATTAATTATTCCTTTTACACCATTCAGTTTTTCGATCATAATTCTTACCGAGTCTTTCTGAAATTTCCAGTCTACATCTCCTTCAACGGTAACAATGCCGTTATCTACAGTTACCTTAAGCCTGTCTTCCTGTATCGCGCTGTGCCATTTTAACGCGTCAAGTACAGCTTGCGCAATTTCAGCATCTGTTTTTTTTATACTGTCCTCAAGTTTAATTTCAATATCTTCCGCTACGGCCCTTACTCCCTGTACTCTTTTTGCTGCTTTTTCGGCGCGGACTTTTTTATAAAAGGAATCTAATTTGCCTGATAAAGTAACAACGCCATCTTTTACAGATACACCAATTTCTGAAGCATTGAGAAGTGGCTCCCATTTGAGTTCGTCCATTACATCCTTTTGAATTTCTAAATCTGTTTTCATTTGAATATATTTTAATTTATTGTACAAAGTAATATGTGCGCTTAAATTATTGCCATGACAGGCATTACATAATCTTGTAATTTTTGTCATCAAGAGAAGCGGTAATACATATCATCATGGAGTTTAATTTAGTTCATTAAATACCTGATTAATTATGTGAACATTGTTACCCAATAATCGTATATGAAAAAATTGTTCCAGGCAAACAATTAAACACCACGGTAAAATATGCTATTATGATGAGTTAAATCAATATGTTTTCTGATTTTCGTCAGTGGATACGGTATTCAATCATTATAGTTTTGTGTTACCCCAAATTATTTAGTAAAAACAAAAATTATTTTAATGAATACAATTTTATTAATTGAAGATAATGTTGAATTGCTCGATAACACCACTGAAATTCTGGAATTGGCCAATTACAAGGTTATTAAAGCCGAAAACGGAAAAGTTGGCTTGGAAAAAATAAAACAAAACAAGGGGAATTTTTCATTAATACTATGTGATATAATGATGCCGGAGCTTGATGGTTATGGGGTGTTACGCGCCATCGAAAATATGCCCGAACTTAATGGAATTCCTTTTATTTTTCTTACCGCAAAAACGGAAAAGGCTGATATGAGAAAAGGTATGGATCTGGGTGCAGACGATTATCTTGTGAAGCCATATACTTCTGAAGAATTATTAAATGTTATTAATTCACGTTTGAAAAAGGCACGAAATTTAAAAGAACTTGTGAATTCAAACGTGCGTGAGTTTGAACAATTATTTAATAATCCTTCTGAATTTACCCAGCATGAATTATTCAGGGAAAAATTCAGAAGTAAAAAATTCAATAAAAAGGAAGCAGTTTATCTGGAGGGTCAGGAAACAATTTATCTCTATTATATATTAAACGGTAAAGTTAAGACTACAAAAACTAATGATTTAGGTAAAGATTACGTTACTAACATTTATAAAGAAGGTGATTTTTTCGGATACAATTCAATTCTTAGTAATGGAGGACATGAAACTAACGCCATAGCACTTGAAAATACAGAATTAGCAATGTTACCGAAAGCTGATTTTTTTGAACTTCTTTATTCCAGTAGACATCTTTGCGGAAAATTTATTGGACATATTGCATCGCTACTGAATGAAACGGAAGATAAATTACTAAACCTGGCGTATAATTCAGCCAGAAAAAAAGTGGCGGAGGCGCTGGTTTATATTTCCAAAAAGTATAACGACACTGATGATAATATTATTTCTTTTTCGGTTTCAAGGGATGATCTTTCGTCAATTTCGGGAATAGCACCGGAATCAGTAAGTAGAAATCTTACTGATTTCAGATCTGAAAAGTTAATTAACATGGATAATGGGAAATTAATTATTCTTGATCTCAAGAAGCTGGAAAGCCTGCGAAACTAGATATTGTATTTATACTGTCTCGTCCTTTTGTTTTTAATCATTTTCCCTTATGACAGTTATCATTGAGGCATATTTATTGATACTATACTTTTAGTGAAAGAAATTAGTGTATAAAGAATCGAGTAGAATAAAAATAAACTATAATAAATTAACAATTACATAAAGATCAAACAAAGGATAATTAAAACAACAAACCTGGTATATGGAAACATTAGATAAATTACAAAAAGAAAAAAACACTCCGTGTGTTTCGATTATTATTCCTACTCACAGAATTTCGCCGGATAGAACCGTGGATAAGCTAGTGGTAGATAAAAGTATTTCAAGGGCAAAAAAACTTCTCTTTTCTAAATATGGAAATAATGGAACGAAAAAATTAGCAGCCTCAATGGATGAGGCGCTTAATAGAATTGACTTTGTTCACAACGGCGATGGTTTGG
>Ga0255338_1001125_pt1 | contig 56423 bp, 50 predicted proteins | sample MeOH1_35cm_T4_19_FD_203715 | JGI IMG/M metagenome (GOLD analysis project Ga0255338, IMG submission 203715) | Sandy soil microbial communities from University of British Columbia, Vancouver, Canada - MeOH1_35cm_T4_195 | ecosystem: Engineered > Artificial ecosystem > Sand microcosm > Unclassified ... | reverse complement strand
GGGGCTGGTGTCGCTGCTCGATACCGTGCAGCGCCTCCAGCGTGTTTCTTGAACCGCCGTATGCGGAACCGCACGTACGGTGGTGTGGGAGGACGGCGCGGGTGACCGCGCCTCCTACCCGATGCGCTGCCGGGCTGGGCATCGAGCCCTGCTCGGCGAGCTGCTTGCGCGACGCCGCGTCGTCCACCACCTGGTGCACGTCGCGATTGATGCGCATGACGAGCGCGCGCGGCGTGCCGGCAGGCGCCAGCAGTTCCACCCACGCCGATGCTTCGAAGTCCGGCAGCCCGCATTCGGCCGGCGTGCCCAGCTCGGGAATCGCCGGTGAGCGCTTCTTCGTCGTGACCATGAGGGCGCGTACTTTCCCGGCGCGCACCTGGGGCAACGCGACGCAAAGATTGCTGAAGCTCACGTGCACTTCGCCGCCTATGACCGCGGCGAGCGCCGGGCCCTCCTTGTACGGAATGTGCGTGATGTCGACGCCGGCATGGTGCTTGAAATCCTCCGCGATCAGGTGAGCCGAGCTGCCTTCGCCGAACGAGGAGTAATTCATCATGACGATTCTTTGTCCCGGCCGGATGTGGAAAATACAGGCGGCTGCCGTCACGCCGGCGCTCCGCCCTTTGTACGCTTTGCATGGCCATGGCCACACGGTCTAGTACAAATGTACCCCATCGAGGCACGTAACGTCGCGATTACGAAAGGTGATTGCGTTTTTGCCGGCGCGGCTCGACGTTTGCATCTGCAGGCGTGGAATTCGGGAGAGGGCATTGCCTTTTTTACGCCATCAGCATGGAGGTAACTACCAAATGAAGCATGCACTGAAGTACGCCGCAGTCGTCCTTGCGCTTGCGGCCGCGCCAGGCTACGCCGCTGAAACGGTCCTGCCACAGTCGGCGCTGGTGCCCGACGGAAACTATTTCACCAATAACATCGGCTCGAACACTCTGGCACGCAACGACGACGGATCGACGAGCTCCGTGCCGCTCGGTTTCAATTTCACGCTCTTCGGCACTACGTACAGCAGCGCATTCATCAACAACAACGGCAACATCACGTTCACCGGGCCGCTGAGCAGCTTTATCCCGTCCGGCGTGCTGGGCGCGAGCCAGCCGATCGTCTCGACGTATTTTGCGGACGTCGATACCCGCAATACCGCGAGCGGCCTGCTTCACTGGCAACTCGACTCGCCGGGGCAGCTCGTGGCGACCTGGGACAACGTCGGCTACTTCAGCAGCCATGGGGATCTGCTGAACTCCTTCCAGCTCGTATTGCGCGGCGACAGCTTTGCCGTTCCTGCGGGCGAAGGGCGTGTCGGCTTCTTCTACCGCCAGATGCCGTGGATACACACCGACACATCGACCACCGCGGCGGCCGGCTTCGGCGACGGCGCGGGCAACGGTTTCACCATACAGGGCTCGAACACGGCGACCATCAACAGCGCGCTGCAGAACCACCACATCTGGTTCGACGTGAGCGGCGGTGGAGTCATCGTCGTGCCACCCATCGTCGGTGCGGTGCCCGAGCCCGCGACCGGTGCGCTGCTGGCGGCGGGCCTCGGCTGGATGGGTTACATGTCGCGCCGCCGCGAGAAGAAGGCGAAGCGCGCGTAACGACGCGGCAGCATCCCAGGAAAACCGCAGCGGCTGCTGCGGTTTTTTTTCGCCTGCTGCCGATGCTGCGCCGCCGAATTCCGGTATGGCGATTGCTTGAAGCCCAGCCCGCGGCAGACGCCCTTCAAGCAGGGCGCTCGCGTGGCAGTTCAGTCAGGGAGATACAGGGGCATGGCGATCGTGCACAGGCGCGACGGCGCGGTCAGCGTACGCCGGCGAGCACCAGGCGGTGTCAGGTAAGGCGCATCGCGATGCAACCGCCGCTACGGGTCATCGTCAACGCCGACGACTTCGGCCGTGATGAGGATACCTGCCGGGAAACGATCGCGTGCTTCGAGCGCGGCGTGATCTCGAGCGCGTCCATCATGCCCACGATGCCGGCGACGGCGCAGGCGTGCGCGTTTGCGAAGCTGCATCCCGAATTCAGCTATGGCGTGCATCTCACCTTCGTGCATGAAACGTGCGAGGCGCCTGCGGCACCCGCCGGCACGATACGCAGCCTGGTGGATTCGCGCGGCCGCTTCCGTTCGCCGCACGAGGTGCGCGCGCGGGCTCTCGCCGGCATGATGTCCGAGAACGACATCGCGCGTGAAATCGAAGCGCAGCTGGGCAGGGTGCGCGATTTCGGCGTGGCGGTAACGCATGTCGACACGCATGCGCACGTGCACGAGTTCCCGGTGTTCGTGCGCGCGCTTGCTCGCGTGCTGCCGCGGCATGGCGTGCAGCGCGTCCGCAATGTGCGCAACGTGCACCTCCGAACCTGGCGGGAGGCGAGTTACCGGCTGACCCGGCTGTGCCTGCCTGCGACACGAGGGCCGTGGCGCACCACGGACTGGTTCTATATGCCGCGCGAATCGGCCGACGCGCAATGGCCGGAGCGCCTGCTGCGCCACCCGTGGACCGGCATTCTGGAAGTGGGCGTGCACCCGGGGCGCGTCGAGCCGTGGCGCAGCCGCGAGCGCAGCGAAGCTTTGTTGCTGCGCGAGCTGTTGCGCGAGCGTTGCATTCCCCTCGTCGCATGGCAGGCGGTGTAGAACCGCAGCGCGTCGCATTCCATCCATAACGTGAACTTTGCGGTGACTCGCATCGCTTTTGATCTATTCTTGCGAGGTGAGCGGCGCGTGAGACGCCGATGAGGCGGGGGCACCATGGTACACCGCGAGGACGAAACGGCTGGTCCGCATGGCGCGAGCTCGCGTCTGCCTTTGCGGCACAACCGCAAAGCGTGGTTCATGGGCGCCGTCGCGTTCGTGCTGCTCGCTTACGCCGCGCAGTGGCTCTACCAGCGCTGGACCCACGTCTACATCGACGATGCCCGCATCGACGGCGAAGTCGTGACCATCTCCAGCCGCGTCGCAGGCTGGATCACCGAGCTGCCCGTCATCGAAGGCGATCTCGTCCGCAAGGGCCAGGTGCTCGCGAGAGTGGACGATCGCGACGCAGGGCTGCGGCGCGATGCGCTCGTCGCGCGCCTGCGCGCCATCGAAGGACAGATGGACACGCTGCGCGCGCAGAGCGGCCAGGTCGATCAGGAAACGCTGGGCAAGCTGGAAAGCGAAACGCAGCGCCTCTCGGCTGCGCGCGCCGCGGTGGCCGCGCTCGAAGTGCAGCTCAGGCAAACCGGCGACGACGCGCAGCGCGCCGATGACCTGCACAAGCAGCGCTGGCTTTCGCAACAGGCGATGGAGCAGGCGCGCACCGCGTACCAGCATACGAAGGAAAGCCATCGCAAGGCACAGGCCGAGGTCGCCGCAGTGGAGGGCGCGATTTCCGCGGCGAGCGGCAGCCGCCGGCAGGTGCAGGTGCTGCAGCGCCAGTATCTCGTGCTCGCTGCGCAGGCCGGCGAGATGCGCGCCGAGATCCGGCGCCAGGAGACGGACATCGCCGACCGCACGATCGTCAGCCCGGCCGACGGGCGCATCGTGATGACGTTCGTGCGCAAGGGCGAGCATGTCGCGGCGGGTCAGCGCATTCTCATGTTCCACGATCCCGAGCAGATCTGGGTGGAAGCCAACGTCAAGGAGACGGCCGTCGGCCTGCTGAAGCCCGGCATGGCGGCCACCGTCACCGTCGATGCGTACCGCGACCGCATTTACGGCGCCAGGGTGTTCCGCATAGGGCAAGCCGCCACCAGCAAGTTCGCCCTGCTGCCCGATCCCAATCCGAGCGGCAACTTCACCAAGATCACGCAGCGTCTTCCGGTGCGTCTGCTGTTCGACGAGAAGGACCCGGCGCTGCGTCCCGGCATGATGGTCGAGGTGGCCGTTGCCGTCCGAGACCACTGAAGTCCTGTTCGCGCGCTATGGTCCGGGCTATCGCTGGATAGCGACCGGCACCGTGATGCTGGGCACCATCTCCGCCGTGCTCACCACGACGACCGTGAACGTCGCCATACCGGACATCATGGGCGCATTCGGCATCGGCCAGGACAAGGCGCAATGGCTGTCCACGGCTGCGCTCGCCGCGATGACGGTCGGGATGCTGCTCAATTCATGGCTGCTGCAGACTTTCGGGCAGCGCAAGACCTTCGTCGGAGCGCTGTGCATTTTCATCGTCGCGCTGTTCGTCGCCGGGCTGAGCCCGAACGAGACCGTGTTGATCGCGTGCCGCGTGGTGCAGGGGGCGATCGCCGGCATACTGCAGCCGCTTTCGATGTACACGCTGTTCTGCGTGTTCCCGCCGCACCGGCGCGGCGCGGCGATGGGCTGGTTCGGGATGAGCGTCATACTCGGTCCGGCGCTCGGTCCTACGCTCGGCGGAATTCTCATCGAGCATTTCAACTGGCGCTACATCTTCTACATCGCGATGCCGGTGAGCGCCGCGGGCATACTCCTGGGCAGCGTGTTTCTTCCCGAGCGCGAGGAAACGGGCGCGCGCAGCGCGTTCGACTGGACGGGATTCACTCTGCTGGCCGTGAGCCTGGGCTGCGTGCTCACCGGACTGTCCAACGGTCAGCGCGAGGGCTGGGGATCGGACTACATCGTCTCGCTGCTCGCGATCGCCGCGGCGTCCGGACTCGCATTCTGCTGGTGGGAGCTGCGAGTGTCGCATCCGCTGGTCGAGCTGCGCGTGCTGCGCTCGGGAGAATTCGCTGCGGCCGCTGCAGTCGCATGCCTGTTCGGCGCAGGGCTGTTCGGCTCCACGTATCTCGTGCCGCTGTTCGTGCAGACGGTGCAGGGCTACACGCCGCTCGCCGCCGGTCTCCTGCTCATGCCCGCGGGTCTCATGCTCGGCGCGCTCATGCCGTGCGCCGGCTACCTGAGCGACCGCATTCCGGCGCAGGTGCTCATCTTCTCCGGTCTCGCGTGTTTCTCGGTGTCGGCCTACGCGCTCGGCGACGTGGACGTCAACACGCCGTTCTGGACGCTGGCGTGGTGCGTGATCCTCTCGCGCATCGGGCTCGCGCTGATCAAGCCTTCGCTGAACGTCACCGCGTTGCGCGCGTTGCCGCCGCACTGGTTGAGCCAGGGCGCGGGCATGATCAATTTCACCCGGCAGCTCGGCGGCGCATTCGGCGTGAACCTGCTGTCGGTGATGCTCGATCGCCGCGCTTTCTTTCACAGCGACACGCTGACCAGCATGCAGACGGCGGCCAACGCGGGAACGGCGGAGATGCTGCGCGCGATGGAGGCGCTCCTCGCGCAGTCGGGCGTTGCCGAAGACCTGCAGGGTCCGGGCGCGCTGCATTTCCTCGGGCGCATGATCTACGCGCAAGCCTATACGCTCGGCTTCCGCGACAGCTTCCTCGTGGTTGCCTTCGTGTTCGCTCTCGGCTTCATACCGGCGTGGATTCTCGGCCGTTCCGTGGAGCGCAACGCGAAGCAGCCGGCGGAAGCGTCTCCCCGCGAGGATCTTACCCTGGCGGCTTGAGCCGCATGACCATCGCGTCCCGCGCCGCACGCCCGCATCGCCCCGATTGACGCTATAGTAGCTGCCGCAACTCAACAGGAGGGCATTGCATGCGTAGTTTCTGCTTCGTTCTGGCGCTCGTTTTCTGCGCCATCGCCGGCTCGGCGACCGCTGCGGATAACGGCTATCCGAATCGCTCCATCCGCTGGGTGGTGTCCTATCCGCCGGGCGGGACCACCGATCTGCTCGCCCGCATCATGGGGCAGTGGCTGTCGCAGCGGCTCGGGCAGCAGGTGGTCGTCGACAACCGTCCCGGCGCTGGCAACAACATCGGCGCCGAGATCGCGGTGCGGGCCCCGGCCGACGGCTACACGATATTCCTGGCGAACCCGGCGAACGCGATCAACGCCACGCTCTACCGCAAGCTGTCGTTCAATTTCCTGAACGACCTCACGCCGATCGCCGGCATCATACGCGTGCCGAACGTCATGACGGTGACGAAGAACTTCCCGGCGAAGAACGTCGGCGAGTTCATCGCCTACGCGAAGAAGAATCCCGGCAAGGTCAACATGGCGTCGTCCGGCTCCGGCACGTCGGTGCACCTGTCCGGCGAGCTCTTCAAGACGATGACGGGCGTAGAGATGAACCACGTGCCGTACAAGGGCGCCGGCCCCGCGATCATCGACCTCATCGGCGGCCATGTGGATGTCATATTCGACAACATGCCGTCGATCATCGGCCACATCCGCGGCGGCGAGTTGCGAGCGCTCGGCGTCACGACCGCGAAGCGTTCTCCGGCGCTGCCCGACGTGCCTGCAGTCGCGGAATTCGTGCCCGGATACGAAGCGAGCGCATGGTTCGGCGCCGCCGCACCGAAAGGTACGCCTGCTGCCGCGATCGAACGTCTGAACAGGGAAATCAACGCGGCGCTCGCCGATCCCGGGATGAAAGCGAAGCTCGCAGACCTGGGCGGTGTGCCGATACCGGGCACGCCCGAGCAGTTCTGGGCGCTGCACAAGATGGAAACCGAGAAGTGGGCGAAAGTGGTCCAGCTCTCCGGCGCGAAAGTGGAGTAGCGCATTCGCCCGGCATCGCGGAGGCCGCGCAGCACGCCGGCTGCTTGCGCCCTTCGCGATTCACGCCTTTCCCCGTCTGGAATTTACGTGATGACACGCGTTACTTCGATGTCGATCGTCGCATTCGCGATCGCTGCGGCAGGCGCGGCACCGATCTCTGCGCAGCAGTATCCCGCCAAGCCGGTGCGCATCATCGTGCCGCTGACCGCAGGCGGCGGCGTCGATACGCTCGCGCGGCTCGTCGGGCAGCATTACAGCGCGGTGTGGCGCCAGCCTTTCGTGATCGACAATCGTCCCGGCGCGGGCGGCAGCATAGGCGTCGAGCTCGTCGCGAAAGCAGTGCCCGACGGCTATACCCTGCTCGTGAGCAGCAGCAGTCTCGTCACCAATGCCGCCGTGCAGGACATGCGCTACGATCCGGTGCGCGACTTCCAGCCGGTCAGCAAGCTCTCCAGCAATCCGTACATCGTCGTGGTCACGCCGTCGCTGCCCGTTTCCTCGGTGCGCGAGCTGGTGCAGCTCGCCAGGCCCCGCGCAGGCGCGCTGACGTACGCATCGTCGGGAACCGGCAGCGTGCTGCATCTCGGCGCCGAGCTGTTGTGCGTGATGGCGGGCGTCAGCATGACGCACGTGCCGTACAAGGGTGTGGCGGACGGTTATCCCGCCGTGGTGTCAGGGCAGGTGAACTGGATGCTGGGCAGCCCGATTTCCGCGTTGCCGCTCATCAAGGCGGGTCGCCTGAAGGCGCTCGCGGTGACGACGGCAACCCGCAGCCGCCTGTTGCCTGATCTGCCTGCTATCGCGGAGTCAGTGCCGGGTTACGAAGTGAGCGCGTGGTTCGGCCTGTTCGCGCCGGCGCGCGTGCCGCGCCCTATCGTCGAGCGACTTGCGCACGAAGCGCATGTCGCGCTGCAGACTCCCGACGTCGTGCGCCGCATGGAGAGCGACGGCACCGATGCGGTGGGCAATGCGCCGGCGCAGTTCGCCGACGAAGTCAAACGCGAAGTGAGCAAGTGGAGCAAGCTGGTGCGTGCGGTGCACCTTCGCGCTCAGTAATTCGCACCGCCCGGTTGCATCTCCCGCCACGCCTACGCCGTGCGCAGCTCTTTTGACCCACGTCAATGTGGTAGCAGGGACGCGGACTTATTCTGCAACCGTGTTTCGGGCGCTCCGGTTCTCCCGGAGTCGAAGCACGCTGGCGGGTCCCATACGGAGGACCCGGTAGGTGGTCGCTGGGGACCGCGACGGATTAGGGATAGAGGCCCGTTCGCGGGTCACTAAGAACCAGTCACGGCTCCTCACTCAGGCCCGTCATCTCCGGCAGGATGGCGGGCTTTTCTTTTTGCGGGATCGCGCGGATCAGCCTGCGCCCGCCAGTACGCATCGACGCTCGCCTGGATTTCGGCGATCACGTCGTCGTTGCGCTCAGGCGCGAAGAGGTGCGTAGCGGCCTGCGTCGAGAGGTACGCGTCGACAGGCATGCGCGGGCGCGGAGTGCGCGTGCGGCGCGCGGGTTGGCCGCGCAGGCAGGATTGCTGCAACATGCCGGTGTCGCCTTCTCGAAAGCGCATCGTGGAAATCGCGATCCTGCTCGTCCTGTTCCTCCTCAACGGTCTGTTCGCCATGTCGGAGATGTCCGTCGTGTCGGCGCGCAAGCCGCGTCTCACGCAATGGGCCGACGAAGGCAGGCCGGGCGCGGCAGGCGCGCTCGCGCTGGCGAACGATCCCGGCAACTTCCTTTCCACCGTCCAGGTCGGCATCACGGTGATCGGCGTGCTGAGCGGCGCCTTCGGCGAGGCGACGATTTCGAGCCAGCTCGCGGCGCAGCTCGCGCGGTGGCCGGCGCTCGAGCCTTACGCGCAGCAGGTCGCGCTGGCGGCGGTGGTCCTCGGCATCACTGTCTGCTCGCTGATCATCGGCGAGCTGGTGCCCAAGCGCCTCGCGCTGCGCAGCCCCGAGGCGATCGCGAGTTACATCGCGCGCCCGATGCGCGCTTTCACCGCCGCCGTGTATCCCGTCGTGCGTTTCCTGAGCTGGGTGACGGAGGCGATCCTCAGGATCTTCGGCGCACGCTCGACGCAGCAGCCGCCGATCACGGAAGAAGAGATCAAGGTGCTCATGAGCCAGGGTACTGCCGCCGGTGTGTTCGAGCCGCACGAGCAGCGCATGATCTCGCGCGTGTTCCGCATGGACGAGGAGCGCGTCACCGCGGTCATGACGCCGCGGCTGAACGTGGTCTATCTCGATCTCCAGGACAGCTTCGAGGAGAACCGCGCGCGCATTCTCGGTCACATCCACACGCGTTTCCCGCTGTGCGACGGCGGCATCGACAACATCATCGGCATCGTGCACACCAGCGCGCTGCTGCGCGACCTGCTGGAAGGCAGGCCGGTGCGCCTGCGCGAGCATGCGCAGCCGCCGCTGTACATGCCGGGCAGCGTGACCGTCACCGATCTGCTCGAGGCCTTCAGCAGGGAGCGCGCGACGCTTGCGCTGGTGCTCGACGAATACGGCGAGCTGGAGGGCTTGATCACCGTCGACGACATCATGGACGCGCTCGTCGGCGGGCTCGGCGCGACGAGCACCGCGCCCGATGCCGATATCGTGCAGCGCGACGATGGATCGTGGCTGGTCGACGGCACCACCACCGTGCATCGCTTCCGCGAGGTCGTGGATCTTGCCGACGAGCTGCCCGGCGAAGACGCCGGCATGTATCACACGCTGGGCGGCTTCATGATGGCGGAGCTCGAGCGCATGCCGCGCGCGGGAGACAAAGTGCATCTTTCCGGGCATACGTTCGAAGTGATGGACATGGATCGCAACCGCGTGGACAAGATTCTCGTCACGCCGGATGCGCGCGCATCGGACACCGAGCGTCCCGAATGACGCAGCAGGCGGCGAATCGCGCCGTCGCGTGCGTCCGCGCGACTATGCGATAACGCGCAGCGACGTCACTTCTGTTGCGCGTTGGGCCGCGACTCGGCGGCGCTTTGCGGGCTTTCCGTCGGCCGGCTCGCCAGCCCGCCCTGATCGGTGTTCGCAGTGCTTGCGCCGGGTGCCATGCCCTGAGGCGTGCTCGCGGTGGCGGCGCCGCCCGGCGTGCCGCCCGCAGGATTGCCCTTGAGGCCGCCTTCGGTAGCCGACGGCCCGCCTATGGAGCCGCTGGAAGGCGAGGGCTGGCTGGCGTCGGTCCTGGGCTTGGGCGCGGTGCCCGTATCGCGATTGCACCCCGCAACGGCGAACGCCATGACGGACGCAGCGGCAGCGATGAAAAGTTCATGGGGACGCATAGCTGTTCCTTGCAGAGCGCTGGTCAGCGCAGCCGGCGCGGCACGTCGGGATCGTAGCCGTGTTTCTTGGCGTCCATGACGCAGTCGTAATAATAGTCGTAGACCCCATCGGACACGCGGCTCGTTTTCCCCTTGCCGTCTTCGCGCTTCCACTGCCACGCGTATCCCACCTCGTTCTTCGACTCGACCGGTACTATCTGCCATGCATACATAGGTAACCTTTCCAGGAGGCGACCCAGATCGAATGAGCACGGGCCATGCGCTCACTCTACAACACCGGCGACGCGCGACGCTCGCGCGTTCAGCTGAATTTTTGTCGTGCAGTCGGGTATGAACGACGCATTGCTGCGAGCCGCGGGTAGCGTTTACGCAATCGAGCCGGAGGGCTGGAACAAAATACCGATCGCAACCGCTGCCCGGTAACTTTGGCTATGCACGCGATGCGGCGCGGCGACGGGCCGCGCCGCCGCTCACGATGCCACGCGAATCAGAACGCCGATATTCCCGTCTGCGCGCGTCCCAGCACCAGCGCGTGAATGTCGTGCGTGCCTTCGAGCGTGTTCACCGTCTCGAGATTCATCAGGTGGCGGATGACGTTGAACTCGTCCGAGATGCCGTTGCCGCCGAGCATGTCGCGCGCCATGCGTGCGATGTCGAGCGCCTTGCCGGTCGAGTTGCGCTTGAGCAGCGAGACCATCTCCGGCGTCGCGAGATGCTGATCGCGCAGGCGGCTCAGGTGCAGGCACGCGAGAAGGCCGATCGCGATCTCCGTTTGCATGTCGGCGAGCTTCTTCTGGATGAGCTGGTTCGCGGCGAGGGGACGTCCGAACTGCTTGCGGTCCAGCACGTACTGGCGCGCCGTGTGCCAGCAGAACTCCGCCATGCCCATCGCGCCCCAGCAGATGCCGAAGCGCGCGTTGTTGAGGCAGCCGAACGGACCCTTGAGGCCTTTCACGCCGGGCAGCAGGTTTTCGTCGGGGACGAACACCTGGTCCATGCGCACTTCGCCCGTGGGCGACGCGCGCACCGAGAACTTGCCCTGGATCTTGTGCGTCTCCAGCCCTTTCATGCCGCGGTCGAGAATGAAGCCGCGTATCACGCCTTCGTCGTCCTTGGCCCAGATGACCAGCACGTCGGCGATCGGCGCGTTGGTGATCCACAGCTTGGTGCCGGTCAGGAGATAACCGCCGCTCGTCTTGCGCGCTCGCGTCACCATGCTGCCGGGATCCGATCCGTGATCCGGCTCGGTCAGGCCGAAGCAGCCGATCAGTTCGCCTTTCGCCATGCGCGGCAGGTACTTCTCGCGCTGTGCATCGGTGCCGTACGCATAGATCGGCGTCATCGCGAGCGAAGTCTGCACGCCGCACGCGGAACGGAATGCCGTATCGACGCGCTCGAGCTCGCGCATGACCAGGCCGTACGCGACGTACCCGATGCCGGCACAGCCATAGCCTTCGAGCGGCGCGCCGAGGAAGCCGAGCTCGCCCATTTCGCGCATCACGACCGGATCGAAGGTCTCGTTGCGGTTCCAGTCGCGGATGCGCGGCGCGAGCTTCTCCTGCGCGTACTGCCGCGCAGTGTCGCGGATCATCTTCTCCTCGTCGGTGAGCTGCTGCTCGATGAGGAGCGGATCGTCCCACTGGAACTTGCCGCCGGTGAGGGTGAAGGAGCTCATGTCTTTCATGTTGTATTCCTCTAAATCGTGGCCCGTGACTGTGATTCCTCACCGCCCGTCGTTCAGCACCATCAGCCAGTCGACCGCAGTGACGCCGTCCTTACCGGCGAGGACAGGGTTGAGATCCAGCTCCTGCAGGCGCGCTCCCGCTGCCGCGCCGAAGCGCGATACGGCGCTGATCAGCCGCGTGAGCGCTGCACGGTCCACCGGCGGCTTGCCCCGCACACCATCGAGCAGCGCGCGCCCCCGCAGCTCGTCCAGCATGCGCGCCGCTTCCGCTTCGGTGACCGGCGCCTGCCGGAACGCGACGTCCTTCAGCACCTCGATGTGTATGCCGCCGAGCCCGACCATCACGACGATGCCGAACGCCGGATCGTTCTGCAGGCCGACGACGAGCTCGACGTCGCCGCGTGACATCGCCTGCACCAGGACGCCGTCGATGCGCGCGCCCGGCTTATAGCGGCTCGCGTTCGCCACGATCGCGTTGTGCGCCGCGCGCACGCCATTCGCATCGGTGAGGCCGAGCTTCACGCCCTGGGCTTCGGTCTTGTGCGGGATGTCCGGGGATTCGATCTTGAGCGCAACGGGATAGCCGAGCCGCGCGGCTGCGGCGGCCGCTTCATCGGCGTTGCGCGCGAGCTCGCACGCCGCGGTCGCTACGCCGAAGCGGGCGAGCAGATCGCGAGCCGGCATGCTGGCGACGGGCCCGGACGATGGCGGCAGCTGCAACGGCGGCGCGTGAAGCGCCGCGCGCGGCGCTGCGTCGGCTTCCGCACTGCGCCGCGTCTCCGCAAACCGGATCAGCGCCGCGCACGCGTCGACCGCCGGCTCCGCGCCGCGCAGTACGGCGATACCGCGCTCGCGCAGGCCGCGCAGCGCCTTGTCGGAGGCCGCCACCCAGCACACGACGAAAGGCTTGGTCGCCTGGTCGCGGATCTCCTCGAAAATCGAAAGCAGCGTATCGACGTACGCATCCATCAACTGCAGCCATACGATGCCGACGTGCACTTGCGGGTCGGACAGCACGATGCGGACGGCATCGCGCAGCAGCGCCGGCTCGGCGACGAACTGACCGGTGACATCGACGGGATTGGCCACCGCGCCGAAGCCCGGGATCACGGCTTTGAGCGCTTCCTGCGTCTCGGCGGCAAGCAGCGGCACGCGTACGCCGAGCTCTTCCGCGCGGTCGGCCATCAGCACGCCGGCGCCGCCCGATTGCGTGACGATGCCGATGCCGTTGCCTTGCGGCAGCCTGCAATAGGCGAACGCCTCCACCATGTCGAGCATGTGCTCTTCGTTGCGCGCCCGTATGATGCCGCGTCCGCGGATCACGCCGTCGAACACGTTGTCCGCGCCTGCGAGCGATCCGGTGTGCGAGGCGGCGGCACGCGCACCGGCCGCTGTCTTGCCGACCTTGGCGACCACCAGCGGCTTGCCGGCCGCAAGCGCGCGGTCGGCGAGTTCCAGCAGCCCGCGCCCGTTCTTCATGCCTTCGATGTAGCCTGCGCCGACGCGTATGCGCTCGTCCTCGAGCACCGCGCCCATCACTTCGACGAAATCGACGTCGCCTTCATTGCCGGTGTTGACGAAGTATCCGAGCCCGAGATTGCGGCGGCGGGCGAGGGCTGCGATGGCGGTGCCGAAAGCGCCCGATTGCGTGACGAAGCCGACCGGTCCCGGCGGCGTATCGCCTTCGGCGAATTGTCCGAAGGTCGCCATGACTTTGTCGTACGCGTTGATGAGGCCGAGGCAGTTCGGGCCGCAGAGGCGCAGCTTTGCCTCGCGCGCGACCGCAATGACCTCGGCTTCGAGCGCGCGTCCCTCGTCACCCATCTCGGCAAAGCCGGAGCTGAACACGATCGCCGAACGCGTGCCGCGCCGGCCAAGCTCGCGCAGCGACGAGGCTACAACGCGCGCGGGCACGGCGACGATCGCGAGGTCCGGCGCTTCCGGCAGCGCAGCGATGTCCGGATAGCAGACGAGATCGCCGATGTGTTCATATTTTGGATTTACCGGGTAGATGCGCCCGGCATAATTCTTCTCGAGCAGGTAGCGCAGCGAGCGGCCGTTCACTTTGCCAAAATCGGTGGATGCGCCCAGTATCGCGATGGAGCGCGGGCTTAACAGGGGTTGCAGGCTCATCTTATGTCTGCGGCGGCGAAATTGCGGATCGCCGGGGCTTCTGTCAATATCGGCGAGCGGCGCGAGTGTGGTTAATGGTGAGCGGTGCGCGCAGTCGCGATTTTTCAATCACCAATCACAACTCACTATTCACGCTGCTCAAAACACAGATTAGACCACAAAGGAGGGTGCACCATGAAGATGCTCGTCTATGGCGCGCTGCTGGCGGCAGCGCTTGCTTCATCGCCCGTTCAGGCCCAGGAAGTCCGAATGTCCATAGGGACCGGGGGCACCGGCGGCGTGTGGTATCCGCTCGGGGGCGCCATGGCGAACGTGCTCACGAAGACCGTGCCGGGCTTCCAGGTGACCGCCGAAGTCACGGGCGGCTCGGTCGACAACATCCAGCTCATCCGCACCGGCGATTCGGGGCTCGGGTTCTCCATGGTGGACGCGGCGTGGGATGCGTACCGCGGCCAGGGCAAGTTCAAGCAGAAAGTCGAGCTGCGCACGCTCGCGGTGTTCTATCCGCAGAAGAACCACGTCGTCACGCTGGAAGGCAACGGCATCGAGAAAATGGCCGACCTCCGGGGCAAGCGCGTGTCGGTCGGCTCGCCTGGCAGCGGCTCGGAGATCATCGCGCTGCGCCTGCTGGAAGCGTACGGCATCAATCCGGACAAGGACATCATCAAGCAGCGGCTTGGCGTGGCCGAGGCGGTCAACGCGATCAAGGACCGCAAGATCGATGCGTTCATACACAATGCCGCAGTCCCGATACCCGCAGTCACGGACCTCGGTGCGACACCCGGCGTCCGGATGAAGCTCATCGACCACGCCGACGCCACGGACGCGATGAACAAGAAATACGGGCCGCTGTACAGCAGAGGGACTCTGCCGCCCAAGACCTATCCGGGGCAGACGACCGAAAACAAGACGGTCGACGTGTGGGCCGTGCTGCTCACGGACGAGAGAATGAGCGACAAGGTTGCCTACGATGTGGTGAAGACGCTCTTCGAGAAGAAGAAGGACCTCGTGATGGTCGCCCGCGACGCCGAGCAGATGACTTTCGAGAACCAGTTCATCGGCGCGACTCCGATACCGTTCCATCCCGGCGCGCTGAAGTACTTCGCGGAGAAGGGCTATAAGCCTAAGAGCCAGTGATGTCGCTGGCGATATCAGGGCCCGGCCTTGGTGATGTCGGGGCTCACGCCCTGGTGCAGTGGCGCCCACGCGTTCGCCTCAGAGGCGCCCGTGGAACCAGTGCCTGTGCTTCCTGCGCCAGCGCAGGTACAGCCATCCCAGCGCGAGCGGCACGGCGCATAAGGCGGCAAGAAGCCACGTAGTATCCACGGGCACGCGAGCGCGCAATTCGTCCGTCCAGCTCGTGCGCACGTGGATAGTGTGCTCGAATGCAGGCAGGGTGCGGCGCATGGGCGCGCTGGCCGGATCGCTCAGCGCCGCGACCGTAACGCGCAATCGATGCTCGCCCGCTTGCGTCGGTGTGACGAGCCACAGCCATCGCGTTGGGTCGGGGCCGGCGATGGCCTGGGTATCGCCCGTCACCGGCTCGATCAGAAAGCCGTTGCCGGACAGGCGCGCTTCGACGTACTGACGAGCGTGCTGCACCGGCGAGAGGGCCGTCTCTGCAAGGTTCGCTTCGTGCTGTTTCGTCGCGGCGGAGAGGACGAGCTGTATCAACGTGCGCCGCTCCAGCGTCATCGACGTCGGCACGTCGAAAGCAATGCTCGCGAGGTCGATGTCATCGAACGGCGCGGCCGTTGTTGCTGGGGCTTCCGGCGTATCGGCATTCGCGACGTTCCGCACGCCAGGGAAGCCGGCGGCAGGCGCGGACAGGGATGCTAAGGGCTCGCCGGGCCGTCGCACGCTGGTCGCATGCGCTTCGTGCCGCGCAGACATCAGCGACGCGCGCACGGTGCCGGTCTTGCGCCTGCCGTACGACAGCTCGTCGCCTTGCGCCGCAAGGTCGGCGGAGCCCGTGTACCGCACATGCACCGCTGCGAGGGCGCCGGCCGCCTCCCGCCCGGACTCATCGGCGGACGGATCGCCTCGCGCAATCACACGCTGTGTCGAAGTCGCGCACGCCGCGATCATGAGCGAAGCGGATATCACGATCGCGATTCGCGCGACCACGACGCGAGGATCACGCGTCCCCGTCTCGTGAAACGCACTCCTTCGTAGAGACATTGCAGCCTCTCGTGCAGCGACGGATGCGTCCGCCTTCGGGCCGCGTTCACAGCGTCGCGCGGCAGGCGTGACACGCGACCAATTATCGTGCCGGCTCGGGACAGTCGTCGCTTTCGTCGCTGCAAGGCGACAAGGTGTGGCATGCGCGCTGCAAGGCTCTCAGGCTGCACCTATAACCAAGGAGGTCTTATGCGAGCAATCGCGATACTGCTGGGCGGCATGATGGTTTGCGGCGCTGCGATAGCGGCCGATACCACGACCACGACGAAAGAGCACACGACCGTGCAGAAAGAGCCGGGACAGACCACCACGCAACGCAGCACCAGGCGCAGCACGCAAGGCGAGGTGAATGCGAACGATCCGTCGTCTCCGCATCGCGCCACCGGAACCGACCGCGCGGAGCAGCGCCACGAGATGCGCACGGAACGCAAGAGCACGAAGTCGGGCTCGACGAAGGATGGCAAGACCAGCGAGTCCACCACCACGGAGAAGTCAACGACCAGGTCGGGCGGGACGTCCGGCATGAGTGGCAGCGGCATGTCAGGCGGAAACTCCGGTATGAGCGGCAGCGGTACATCGGGCTCCACGTCGAGCACGACGTCGCGCAGCACGGAAAGCACCACGACGACGAAGTAAGTCGCTTCGCTGAAGACAAAACGCCGGCTCGCGAGCCGGCGTTTTTCATTGAGACTGTGTCGCAGGGTGCCTGCGTCAACGGCCTGCGAGCCGCAGCGGCGTCACTTACGCTGCTCCAGTTGAGTGATGCGATCGCGCAGCGCCGTCACGTCCTGGCGCAGCCGCGCGATTTCCTCGCTGGAGGGTGCGCCGGGCGCGCTGCCGCCGCTGACCGTGCCGCCGGGGCTGCTGCTGTCCGGGCTTCCCGTAGCGCCGGCGGCGCTGCTGCCTGACGTCGGTCCCGCAGACGACGGACCGGCGTATCCGCTCTGGCGGCGCTCGAGAGCGCTGATGCGATCACTGAGGCTCGCGACGTCCTGGCGCAACCGTGTGAGGTCATTGCCCGCGTCGCTGCCCTGCGCCGCGTTGCCGCCCGTCAGCGAGCCGGACCCCGACACCGCATTGCTGTTGGGACTCGGTGCCGACGCCGTGCTGCCCGGATGATTTCCTGACGTGCTGCCCACGCTCGGCGTATCGGCGCTGCTCGATTTCTCGCTGCCCGGCGTGGAGGTCGCGGCCGGCGCGCTGCCCGGCGATGCCGAGGGCGGCGTGCCGAGCGCGGTGGATGCCGGTGGCACGCTCGGATCGCCTGCTGCAGCGCTCGGCGTCGCCGCCGCAGTGCTCGAAGGCGCGCTATCGGCCGGTGCAGTGGTCACCGCGGGGCTGGCCGGTGTTTCGACTTTCGTTTCCTTGGTGCAGGCGGTCAGCGACGTTCCAACTGCGAGAGCGCCGACAGTCGCGAGAAATTTGCGGGTCAACATCGTATGCTCCGTTGCACGCGAAACGCGCGCTTCATGACGATGGAGTCAGCAGCAAGGCGTATGCCGGCAGAAAAGACCGTGACGCCGCGGGCGCGCGGCGGCACTTCCGCACGATCCCGCGGAAGCGTATCGTCAGAGCGTGGGCATGAAGCGTTTTACGATCGTCATCGGTGTTGCGGTAGCTGCAACGGTCCTGCTTGCGCACGATTTGGCGGAAGCGCGGAGCGGCAGGTCCGGCGGCGGGCGCTCGGGCGCCTCGCGCTCGGGCGGCTGGCATTCGGGAGGACACTTCCACGGTGGCCGCGCCCATTTTCGCAGCCATAGCAGGGTGGGCGGCTTTTTCGTCGCAGCGCCGTTTTTCGGATCGGGCTACTCGCTGTATCCCTACTATTCGTCGTACGGCGCGGCGCCCCCAGAGCCCGTCTATTACATCGAGAAAACCGACGGCTACTGGTATTACTGCACCGAGGCGGGCCGTTATTATCCGGATGTCGAGCAGTGCGCGAGTCCGTGGGTGACCGTCCAGGGATGGGTGGCGACGCCCGCGCCTTAGACGAAAAAACGGAAGACGTATGAATCGTCACGCCTTCAGCGTGTCGGCGAGCCAGTCGGCGATGTAGTTCGTGCCCACGACGCGGTTATCGCCGTGGCAGTGCTCCGAGCCGCCGTCCGCCGTCGTGAAGATCTTCAGCGTCTTCTGTTTTGCGCCGACGGCGTCGTAGAGCTTCCGTGCCCAATGGGGCGGCACGATGGTGTCGTGCTCACCGTGCACGATGAGCGTCGGGCACTCGATTTTTTCGGCGACGCCCGCGAGCCTGAACTTTTCTATCTTCTTCATCGCAGTGTCCATGTCGGGCGTGCCCATCACGAAGGGCAGCTGGAATGCGGCGGAAGAGGCGTTCTTGCCGCCTTCCTGCATGTGCTTCCAGCGATCGACCCACACTGCGTGGTAATCGAAGTGCGCGCCCCATGCGACCATCGCGGCGTAGCGCTTCTCGAATGCGGCAATCCGCGGCGCGTAATAGCCGCCCAGGCTGAACGCCATGATGGCGACGCGCCGTGCATCCACGTCGCCACGCCCGGCGACGTAATCGTAGGCGGCGGTGCCCGGGACTTCGTAGTCGTGGCGGCTAGGCATGTTGCGCAGACGCAGCGCTTCGCCCTGTCCGGGACCGTCGATGGCGAGCGTGCTGATGCCGCGGTTGGCGAGCTCTATGCCGGCGAAGAGGATGCTCATCTCCTTGCACAGATCGAGGCCGTCGAAGCACACCACGGTGGGCTTGCGTCCCGCGCCGGGCGCTTTCATGAAAAAGGCGGGGAGGCTCTTGCCCTCATACGGCACTTCCACGCGCTCTACGTTGGGATAGCGGCGCTTGTAGCCTTCCTCCATGCAGTGCATGGAATGGCGGTAGCTTGCGAACTTGCGCTCGCTGGGCGGAATGAAGCGCTCGGAATAGAGGTAGTACACGCCCGCGTGCATGTAATACATGCCGGCGGTGAGCTGGTGGTTCGCTTTCGCGGCGGCCTTCGCCTTGCGCTCCATGTCTTCGCCCATGGCGTGCCACTCGGTGAACCACGCCTCGTTGTCGCCCTCACGGTTCTTGAGACGGCGGCCGACCTGGTCCACTTCGCCCATGGAGGATGCGCCCCATGCCGCCATGTCGATGATGGCCATCATCGATTGCGACCAGACGAAGTTGCCGGGGAAATACTCGAAGAGATGGTTGCGGGCAGGAGATTCCACGAAGCGGTCCTTCGCATGTGACGGGATGCGGAAGACTAGCGCAAACGCAGGCGAGTTGCACAGGTGATGTCGGGCTGTCGCCCTTGTCATACCGCTGCTGGCGCAGCTCGCTCACCAGCGAGGCTTCGCGCCCACCATACGGAAAGTCGCGTCCGCGTAGGGGTTGCGGTGGTAATCTCGTCCGACAATCAAAACTACGGAGCACGTCATGCGATCCTCACCGCTGCCGGCCGGCGAACTTGCGTTCATGTATTTCCCGGAAAACTATCGCTGGTCGCACGGTTTGCTCGGGCCTCTGAGCGCCGCGCCGTGGGGCGGAGGCGAGATCGACGAAATCAACCGCATCGGCCTGCGATTGAAGCGCCGCATGGGTGACGACGTGGCGTGGTTCGAGGAGTGGGCCGGCGAGGCGTTGCGGATAGAGAACATCGGCCATGAGCTCGCGGCGCGCGGCAGGAATCACAGCGCCGCGAAATACCTCTTTCGCGCGTCGTCCTATTATCACGTGGGCGAGCGCTTCGCGAATCCGAAGACCGACGAGACGCAGGCCGCGTACATGCGCGGCGTCGAGGCGTTCAGGAAAGCCGCGAGCCTCGTTCATCATCCGCGCATCGAGCACATCGAGGTGTCGTACGAAGGCACGAGCCTGCCCGGCATTCTGGTGCACGCCGATCCGCTGCCGGGCCGCAAGCGCAAAGGGCCCGTCATGCTGTTCCTCGACGGCTTCGACGTGACCAAGGAGATCCAGTACTTCAAGGGCGTGCCCGATCTCACTGCTCGCGGCATCTCGTGCCTCGTGCTCGACGCGCCGGGCAACGGCGAAGCGATCCGTTTCCGTAATCTTCCGCTGCACCACGAAACCGAGCGCCATGCGGGCGCGGCCTACGACTATCTCGCGGCGCGCTCCGAGTTCGATCCGAAGCGCATCGGCGTGATGGCGTTGAGTCTCGGCGGCTATTACGCCCCGCGCGCGGCGTCGATGGACCACCGCTTTGCCTGCTGCATTTCCTGGGGACCCGAGTGGGATTACCACACCAAGTGGAAGCAGCGGCTCGCGAAGATCGAAAGCGGGCAGGCGCTCAACCTCTCGGTGCCGTGGAAACACCTGCTATGGGTGTTCGGCGTGAGCACCAAGGAGGAAGCGTTCCGGAAGCTCGAAGGCTTCAAGCTCGACGGTGTGATCCAGAAAATGAAGTGCCCCTATCTGCTGGTCCACGGCGAAGGCGACGAGCAGGCGCCGCTCGAGCACGCGCAGAACATGATCACGGCGGCGGGCTCCAAGGACAAGACGCTGAAGATATTCACGCGCGAAGAGGGCGGCTACCACCATTGCCAGATCGACAATCTCAGCATCGGCACGGCGTATATGTGGGATTGGCTGGAAGAGAAACTGGTGAAGCGGTGAAGCCGCGAAACGTGATATCACTTCGTTGGTGATATCGGGGCTGACGCCGCTGGTGATGTCGGACCTGCAGTCCTGGCGATAGAGAAGTATTTTGGCAAAGCGGCATCACCAGCGAAGCGACATGAGGGGAGAACCGCTATGAACGAAAAGCGCTTACAGAGGCTTGCATGTTGCATCCTCACCGCGACATCGCTGTTGCCGTCGCTGGCGGTAGCGCAGGATTCGTCGCGTCCCATAAGGCTGCTTGCCGTATCGCCGGCAGGCGGTCCGGGCGATTTCGTCGCGCGGCTGATTGCGCCGCATCTCGCGGACGGCTTCGGCCGCAACGTCGTCGTGGACAACCGGCCCAGCGTGAACGGGATACTGGCGTCCGAGCTCACTGCGAAGGCTGCTCCCGACGGCTCGACGATGGTGGTGGGCAACAACGGCACGCACGCCATCAATCCGCATCTCTACAAGCAGCTGCCGTACGATCCCGTCCGCGACTTCACGCCGATTTCGCAGCTCATCTTTTCCGGTTCGGTGCTCGTCGGCAGCACGAAGATCGTGCCCAACACGTTTCGCGAGGTTATCGCCGCGGCGAAAAGCGAGCCCGGCAAGCTCAACATCGGCGTGCCGGGCGCCAACGCGCAGGTGTCGGTAGAGATGCTCAAGTCGATGATGGGGATCAAGCTGAACAACGTGCCGTTCAAGGGCAGCACGCCGACCGAAATCGCCGTCATGTCGGGCGAGGTGGACATCGCCTTCCTTTCCGTGCCGAGCGCGTCCACGCACCTGCAGTCGAGGCGCATCAAGGCGTACGCAACGTCGGTGGCGAAGCGCTCGCCGCTCATCCCGGACGTGCCGACCTTCGACGAGCTGGGCATACAGAACTTCCGCGTCGGGCAGTGGCACGGCCTGTTTGCGCCCGCGAAAACGCCGGACAGGTTCGTGCGCCGGGCGCACGGAGCGCTGGTGAAGATGTTCGAGCGGCCGGACGTGAAGGAGATGGTCATCTCTCGCGGCAGTGAAATCATGCTGAACACCCCGGAGCAGTTCGCCCAGGTGGTGAAGACCGATCTTGCGCGGTACGGCAAGATATTGCGGGAGGCGGGAGTGGAGCCGCAGTGAGATCGAGGCGATGTCGCTTGTCGCGCCGCTGGTGACGAGCGGCGCGGTAGGGCGCAAGAAAAGCGACCGGCGCCGTGCAGCGGCGTCGTATGGCATTCAGACAGGCGTTTGGGATAACAGCCCTTCAAGAGGAATATCGTGATACTCAAAAATGAGCTCGTCTCGGCCGCTGCGCTCCTCGCCGCCGTATCGTTCGCGCACGCGCAGTCGTATCCGGTCAAGACGATCACCCTGGTGGTGCCTGCTCCCGCCGGCGGACCGACCGACATCATCGGACGCCTCGTGGGTCAGATATTGACGCCACAACTCGGGCAGAACGTCATCGTCGACAACCGCAGCGGAGCCGGCAACACGCTCGGCACGGAGTACGTCGCGAAGTCGAAGCCGGACGGCTATACGCTGACGGTCGGCAGCCCCAGCTCGCATTCGATCGCGCCCAGTATCTACAAGAACCTGCCGTACGATCCGGTGCGCGACTTCACGCCTGTCGTGTTCCTCGCTACGTCGCCCACCGTGCTGGTCATTCATCCTTCGCTGCCGGCGCGCACTCTGAAGGAGTTCATCGTGCTGGCGAAGGCGAAGCCCGGCGATCTCAATTTCGGATCCGGTGGCAACGGCACGACGTCGCATCTCACCGGCGAGTATTTCAAGATGGCGGCGGGCGTGAAGATCACCCACGTGCCGTACAAAGGCAGCGGTCCTGCGACCACCGATCTGCTGGCCGGGCAAATCCAGATGATGTTTCACGGCCTGCACCTGTCGCTGCCCTACATACGCTCCGGCAAGCTGCGCGGCCTGGGGCTGACGAGCCCGAAGCGCTCGCCCCTCATGCCCGAGCTGCCGACGATCAGCGAAGCGGGGCTGCGCGGCTTCGAAGTCAACACGTGGTATGGCATTCTCGGGCCGGCGGGCCTGCCGAAGGACGTCGTCGCCCGGCTCAACGGCGCGATACTGAAGGGCATGGAAAATCCGGCGATGCGCCAGCGCATGGTGGACCAGGGGCTGGACATCATCGGCAGCACGCCGGAGCAGTTCGCGAAAGTGATCGCCGACGAGAAAGCGAAGTGGGCGAAGGTGGTGCAGCAATCCGGCGCACGCGTCGATTGATACAGGAAAACGAACATGAAAATCACCGAAGTCAAAGGCATCGCGCTTTCCTTCAAGCTCGAGAACGCGCCGCGGCGCGGCTCCGGGCAGCCGGTGAAGAAGGACACCGTGATCGTGCGCGTGCGTACGGAGGACGGCATCACCGGTTACGGCGAGGCGCACCATGCGCTCGCGCCGACGGTGGTCGCCGACATCGTCAACCACAACCTTGCGCCCATCGTGGTCGGCGAGAGCGCGATGGCGGTGGAGGACATCTGGCAGAAGATCTACCGGAAGCAGGGGCAGACGCACGGTCCCGGCTGGTCGCTCTACAAGGCGATGTCCGGCGTCGACATCGCGCTGTGGGACATACGGGGCAAGGCGTTGAAGCAGCCGGTCTACAGCCTGCTCGGCGGCAGCCGCAGGAAGCTGCGCGCCTATGCGGGCGGCGTGTGCCTCGGCTATCAGCCGCCCGCTCAACTGCTCGCCGAGGCGCAGGGCTTCGTGAACCAGGGCTACACGGCGCTCAAGCTGCGGCTCGGCGACAGCGTGGAGCGCGACATCGAGCGCGTGCGCTACGTGCGCAAGCATCTCGGCGACGCCGTGGACATCATGGTGGACGTCAACACGCGCTATACCTACCTTGATTGCCAGCGGGCGATCGCGGCGCTCGAAGAATGCAAAGTCTTCTGGCTCGAGGAGCCGTTCACGCCGGACAACATCGCGGACTACGCGCGCATGAACGCGTCGACGCGCATTCCGCTCGCGGGAGGGGAAAATCATTTCACGCGCTACCAGGCGCGGCAGATGCTCGAAGCGGGCGCGGTGGACATCATGCAGCCCGACCCGTGCAAGAGCGGCGGCATCACCGAGTGCAAGCGCATTGCCGATCTTGCGTCCGCCTATCGCCGCGCGTTCGCGCCTCACACCGGCATGAGCGGCATCGACGGCGCGGCATGCGTGCACCTCCTGTGCGCGACGTCCAACGCGCTGGTGTACGAGGGCGATTGCGCGGCGCTCAATCCATTTCGCGACGAGTTGGTCGCCGGCGGGCCCAAGGTGATAGACGGTTACGTCGAGCCGAGCGATCAGCCCGGTCTTGGGATCGAAGTCGACGAGTCGCTGTTCGCCAAAATGCCGGGGATACCGGGACCGTGTTACGTGTAGCTTTGCCGTGACGTCGCTTCGCTGGTGATGCCGCGGCTGGCGCCGCTGCGCGTCACCTCAGCGCTCGTCACCCCGGATGGATAAGCGCTCCCTGACTGCTGCCGATATAATCGGCGTACATTGCAGCAGCCACTGAGCACTTCGATGCGCAGCATCAAAACCTACCGTATGTCGCCTGCCGACGAAGCCCTTGGCTTCTCGATCCGCGATCACGGTCGGGCGACGCGCACGGAGCACCCGCACCGCCACGATTTCTTCCAGATGCGGCTCGATGTCGCCGGCGAGGCGAACCACCACATCGGGACGCGCCGGCGCCTGCTTGCAGCGGGCTCGCTGAGCTTTGTCTCTCCCTATCGCATTCATCGCGGCGGACGCGGCGCTGCTTCCGAATTCTACGTCGTCAACTTTCACCACCGGTTCCTGCGGCCGGGGCACTGCATCGACGCGTCGTGCGTGGACGGCCTGCCGGTCGCGAACGCGCCGGAGCTCGCCCCCTTCGCGTTCCAGGAGTTCGTCGACTTCCGGCTCGACGGAGAGGACCTGCGCGTCGCGCGGGAAGCGTGCATGGCGATGCTGCGGCAATACCGGAATCCGCGGCTGCTGTCGGCGGAGCTCATACGCGCCAACGTGATGCTCGTGATCGGCACGGTGTGCCAGCGTTACGAGCGCGAGCTTGCCCGGCTCGTGGAATCGACGGCGGGCCGCGGCAACGGCCGCGACGCGCTTGCGCGCGTGACGCGCTACATCGCCGAGCATCTCGCGGAAGACATCGGCCTCGCCGACGTCGCCGCAGCCGCGAAGCTGTCGCCGAACTACGTGACGCAGCTCATGAAGAAGCAGACGGGCAGGACTTTCGTCGATTTCCTGACCGCGCTTCGGCTGCAACGGGCGCAGGAGCTGCTCGCGACGACGACGCTGCGCATCACCGAAATCTCGGCGGCGGTGGGTTATGCCGACGACGCGTACTTCGCGCGCCGCTTCCGGCAATTCCTCCGCGTCTCGCCGCGCGATTACCGCCGGGGCGCCGCAGCGCCGGCGAAGTCGTAGTGGAATAGTCCTGTAAAATCGTTCTTTTCTCCCATGCCGCTGCGCCGGCCGGTGGCATTCTCCCCCGCATACCACCGTCGATGTTCTGACGCGGTGCGTCCGGCCCGTCGGAAATGACTGCCGGAACGCAATCGACGAATACGAGGAGGAACGATGCTGCGCAAGCGCACGTGGACAGCGATCGCGGCTCTATGCGCGTGGGGCACGGCGTTGGCGTACGCGCAGAGCGGTGCGCCCGATTACCCGGGCAAGCCGATACGCTTCGTCGTGCCGACGTCGCCGGGCGGCGGCGTCGACACGGTCGCGCGCCTGGTCGGACAGAGGCTCACGGAAGCGTGGGGACAACAGGTCATCGTCGACAATCGCGGCGGCGCGTCGGGCATCATCGGCACGGAGATGGCGGCGCGCGCACCCGGCGACGGTTATACGTTCCTCATCATTCCGACGACGTTCAGCGTGAATCCCGCGCTGTTCCAGAAGCTGCCCTACGATCCGGTCGGCGACTTCGTTCCGGTGTCCCTGATTTCGAAAGAGCCGAACGTGCTGGTCGCTCATCCGTCGTTGCCGGTGCGTTCGGTGCAGGCGCTCGTGGACCTGTCGAAACGCGCGGCTCAGCGCATCAATTACGGTTACGGCGGCAGCGGCAGCTCGTCGAACCTCTCGGCCGAGCTCTTCAAGCTCAAGACCGGCGCGCGCGGAGTCGGCGTGTCGTACAAGAGCGCGGGCCCGGCCGTGACGGCGCTGCTCGCCGGTGAAACGCAGATGATGTTCATCGGCCTGCCGCCGACGCTGCCGTCGCTGAAGAGCGGGAAGCTGCGCCCGCTCGCGGTGACGTCGCGCGAGCGCTCGCCCCTGTTGCGCGAGGTGCCGACGATGATGGAGAGCGGCGTGCCGAATTTCGAGGTGACGAACTGGATAGGGATGATGGCGCCGGCAACGACGCGCGCGGACATCGTGCGCCGGGTGAACGCGCAGATCGGCAGGATCCTCGCTGCGCCGGCGACGCGCGAGCGCCTGCTGTTCTACGGCATCACGCCGGATGCGAGCAGCCCGGACGAGTTCGGCGCCTTCGTGAAGGCGGAAATGGCGCGCTGGCGCGAGGTGGTGGCGCAGTCGGGCCTGCAGGTCAACTAGGAAAGGACGCGGAGAAACGATGGGGTATACGCTGGAAGCATTCTGCAAGAATCACCAGAGAGTTCAATCGTCATGAGCGAGAAAACCGGAACACCCCCGCTGGTGAGCGCGCAATGGCTCGCCGAGCGCCTCGACGATCCCGGCGTCCGCATCGTCGAGATCGCAGGCACCGGGCAGGAACAGAAGCAGAAATACCGCGCCGGCCATATCCCGGGAGCGCTGTGCTGGTGGTGGAAGGACGCGCTGTGGGACGCGAACATGCGCGATTTCCCGGCGCCGGATGCGTTTGCCTGCTTGTGCGCGGACAACGGCATCGGCAACGACACCACCGTGGTGTTCTACGGCGAAGGCATACAGTTCGGCGTCTATGCATGGTGGGCCTTCACCTATTGCGGCCACGACAGGGCCGCGGTGCTCGATGGCGGCCGCTACCGCTGGGTGAAGGAAGGACGCGCGCTGACCCGCGATGTGCCGCAGTTTCCGCGCGCGCAATACGCCGTGCGTAAGCGGCGCGAGGACATGCGCGTCGACTACCGCAACGTGCTCCACGGGCTCGATAACGCGGGCCGCGTGCTGCTCGACGGCCGCTCGCCGCAGGAATACGAGGGCACGCGGGTGAACACGCCGGAGGGACCGGACGTGGGCGCGGTGCGTTACGGGCGCATACCGGGCGCAAAGCATATCTATTTCGAGCAGCTGCTGAACGAGGACAAGACGTTCAGGGCGCTGCCTGAATTGCGCTCGCTGTTCGAAGCGGCGGGCGCCATACCGGACAAGGAAACGGTCGCTTACTGCCGCATGAGCCATCGCGCGACGGTGCTGTATTTCGCGCTGACGCGCCTGCTCGGCTACGGCGACGTGAAGGTGTACGACGGCTCGTGGACCGAGTGGGGCAACATGGTCGGCGTGCCGGTGGAGCGGTAAGGCGTGAAGATTTGCCGGGAAGAATGCCCGGAGCCCGAAGTGCCGGGCGCAATCGAGGAGCGGCAATGCGAATGACGACCCGCCTGTCCATCACGCTCGTTGCCGCGTGTCTGGGCATCCCGGCTGCAATGGCGGGAGAGCAACCGTATCCTTCCAAGCCGGTGCGCATGGTGGTGCCGTTCGCGCCCGGCGGGGCGTCCGACTTCGTCGGCCGCATGCTGCAGAAGCGCATGTCCGAGCTCATGGGCCAGCAGGTGGTGATCGACAACCGTCCCGGAGCGGCCGGCAACATCGGCGTGGAGCTTGCCGCACGCTCGCCGGCGGACGGTTACACCGTGCTGCTCGGAAACATCGGCACGATGGCGATCAATCCCACGCTGTATCCGTCCTTCCCGGTGCGGCCGACGCGTGACTTCGTCGCCGTGACGCAGGTGGTCGATGTGCCGGGTGCGCTCGTCGCACATCCCTCGCTCCCGGTGAAAAGCATCAAGGACCTCGTCGCGTACGCGAAGGCGAACCCGAACAAGCTCAACTTCGCGTCTCCCGGCGCCGGCAGTCTCGCGCGTCTCGACATGGAGCTCTTCATGCTTGATGCCGGCGTGAAAATGGTCAACGTGCCGTTCAAGGGAGGCGCAGGGCCCGCGACCACCAGCGTGGTATCGAACGAGACGCAGCTCATGATGGTGTCGCTGTCGTCCATCGTGAGCCTGGTGCAGCAGAATCGCCTGCGGCTGCTCGGCGTGGTCGCGCCCAGGCGGGTCGCGGTTGCGCCCGACGCGCCGACACTCGCAGAATCCGGCTATGCGAATCTTACCGGCGGTGCGTGGCAGGGGATGTTCGTGCCTGCCGGGACGCCGGTGCCCGTCGTGCAGAGAATATTCTCCGTCACGCACAGGACGCTTGCCGATGGGGATATCGCAAAGCGCCTCGTCGAAGGCGGCGTCGACGTCGTGACGAGCGCCTCGTCGCGCGAATTTTCCGTTTTCGTCGATCGCGAGACCGCGCTGTGGGCGAAGGTGATCAAGGCCGCGAACATCACCGCCGAGTGACACATCGATCAACCGAACTGCACACGACCACCAAGGACTGAGTATGAAGAATGCAACGCCCGCGCTCGTCGACCCCGGCTGGGTCGCGGCTCACGTGAACGACCCCGACGTCTGTCTCATCGAGGTCGCCGGATTGGGGCAGGACGACCTGCACAGCTACAAGGCGGGCCACTTGCCCGGAGCGCATGCCTGGAAATGGAAGCAGACGCTGTGGGACAGCCACATGCGCGATTTTCCGTCGCCCCGGGAATTCGCACGCCGCCTCGGCGCGGCAGGCATAGGCAACGATACGACCGTGGTGTTCTACGGCGAAGGCGTGCAGTTCGGGATCTATGCGTGGTGGGTGTTCCGGTATTGCGGCCACGAAAAGGTCCGCGTGCTCGACGGCGCGCGTTATGGGTGGGCCGCCGAAGGCCGGCCGCTCACCACGGACGAGCCCGTGTCGCGCGCACCCGTGCAATACCGCGAGGCGCCGCGCGTGGAAAGCATGCGCGTGCGGCGCGACGACGTGTTGCGCCTGCTGGGCGAAGCGCACACGCTGGTCCTCGACGGCCGCTCGCCGGAGGAGTATCGCGGCGAGCGCGTGGGCGGCCCAGGCGGCCCCGATGTCGGCGCCGTGCGTTACGGCCGCATCCCGGGCGCGAAGCACGTCTTCTTCAACGAGCTGCTCACCGAGGACAAGCGCTTCAAGCCGGTGGAGCAGTTGAAGGCCATATTCGGGCAGCGCGGCGCGGGGCCGGATCGCAACACCGTCACGTATTGCAGGCTCAGCCACCGGGCGACGGTGCTCTACTTCGCGCTCACGCAGCTGCTCGGGCTGGAGCGCGTGCGCGTGTACGATGGATCATGGATCGAATGGGGCAATCTCGTCGGCGTCCCGGTCGAGCGGTAAGGCGGGCGGCAGCCACGGCATCATCAGGAGAGAATCATGGCAAAGGTGGTCATCAGAAAAAGCGACGTGGACGGTTACTACGCCGGCACGGCGGGCGAGTTCAGAATCAACATACAGCGCACCGGGAACAACGTGCCGCGCTCCATCGACTTGGTCCTGCTGGGTCTTGGCACATGCACCATATCGACAGTCTCGCATTACATGACGCGCAAGGATCTTCCGGTCGACAATCTCGCAGTGGAGCTGTCTGCCGAGTATGACGAGAAGGAGGGGCATTACAAGGATTTCTCCATCTCGCTGCAGGTCGACGAAAGCATCCCGGAGGCCATGCGCAAGGTCATCAGCAGCATCGCGAAGACCTGCCGCATCCACAAGACGCTCGACGCGCGTCCGCACGTCTCCATAGAGGTGACGCAGGCGGCCGGGTCGTCGGCGGACTGAGATGGACGTCACGACACCCGACCTCGGCGACGGCGTGAGCGAGGCGATCGTCGCGCGCTGGCACAGGAAAGCAGGCGATGCCGTTCGCGCCGGCGAGCCGCTCGTCGATCTCGAGACGGAAAAGACCACTACCGAAGTCGCCGCACCCGCGTCGGGCGTGGTGGCGCAAGTACTCACCGAAGAAGGCGCGTCCGTATCGGCCGGCACGCGAATGGCCGTGATACGCAAGACGTAGCGGCTGCCCGTTCTGCGCTTCACGCCATTCCGTCGTCATCCGACGACAGAGCGCGCATGACGGATTTCACGGCGCGTGCGCAATGCCATGCAGATTTCTCGCGTTGGGCAGAAATGTCACACAGCGCGCGCTCGCGGCGCGGCTAGAGTGACGCCATCTGCATCGCGAGGACAATGACATGAACGAGCTGCATGGGCGTGCGAGCCCGCAACGCATGGCGAAAGTCGCTGCTGCTGTCGGCCTTGTCGTGATCGGCATCGCTATGGGTGTCACGGCTGCGCGAGCCGCGTCGCTCGGCACCCTGGAGATCGTATCGGGTCTCGGCGAGCCGTTCCGTGGCCGCATCGACGTGCTGGACGCGACGCGGCACGAGCTCGATACGCTCGGCGCCCGCCTCGCGTCGGAGAGCACGTATCGCGAGCGCAGCATGAGCTACGGCCCGGCGCTGCAGGCGCTGCGCTTCAAGCTCGCGAAGCAACGCGGCGGGCGGCACTACATCGCCGTCACGTCCGCGCAACCGTTCGGCGAGCCCGTCCTGGACCTGCTCGTCGATCTCGCGTGGTTCGGCGGCACGACCACTTACGCCTATACGGCGCTCGTCGACCCGGCGGGCTCGGATCGCGCGCCGACGCTGAGCGCGCCTTCGGTGGTCGCGCACACCACGGTGTCAGCCGTCCCGCATAAGGCGAAGAAGGCCGCTGGTGAGCAGGCGGTCGTTGCCGCGAAAGATCGCAAGGGGCAGCGCGCCGAAGACATCGCGATCGCCGAGCAGATACGCCAGAAGGAAGAGCAGATGGCGCAGAAGAAGCACCAGCTCGCGGCGGCGCAGGAGCGGATCTCCGAGCTCCAGCGGACGGTGCAGGAGCAGGAGCAGTTGCTCGCCGCCGTCGCGGCCGAGGCCATGGCCAGCGACCTGCGCAAGACCGGCCCGGAGACCGTGCTCACGCGCGTGTCGCACGAGACGACGTCCAGCCGGCCGGTCGTGCAGCAGGCTGCGAGCGCCGGGTTCCCGGGAGAGCCGGTCTATCTCGCCGGCGGCGCGACGCTGATGCTGTTCGGCGCGGTTGCCTTCATGCGTCGGCGTCGCCGCCGTACAGGCGACATCGAAGGTGAGTTTTCGGTGGAACCTGCGTTGCGCCCTGCGGGTTAATGTCTTTCCTCGCGGTGATTCCCCTGCGCATGCCTGATCGGCATTACCAACTGCAATAAGCCTCCTGCGCAGCATCACGACATTACGAAACGCTATGCGTCGGCGTTATCGCAGCCGCAGCGCCACATGTTCGGTGACGCATATCAAGGAAAACCGCCCCCAGAACCGGGACCTTCAACAGTGCGCGAGCGCGGGGGAGTGTCGTGCAATTCCGCTGTCGCTCTGTTTTTCCGAACCGCACTTGTCGCATCAAAGTGGCAGGTGTGTTGGCCATCCATGAAGCAATGACTGAACGGGGGGCATCATGGCGAGGAAAGCAGCACGGTCGGCGAAGGTGAAGAAAATCGCAGACGATCTTTCGAGGAAGGTCTCGGGCAAGGTCAAGGCGGGCGGAGCGGGGCAATCGCCGACGTATCCTCAAGCGAATTGCACTACACAAGACTGCGGCGGGAACTACAAGTGCACTGGCTCCAACTCCCACAGCTGCACCAGAAAGTTCGACTGCAGCGGTTCGAAGTACAGCGGCTACAACGGAGAAACCTGCGCAGGCGAGTTCAACTGTAAGCAGGATTACTCGTTCTGAGCCGCGTGCTCCGGAACTTCGTCGGTGACGCGGACGCCGTCGCCGATCGCATCCACCGCAGCCTGCTGTCCGACAACCCGGACTGCGCACGCCTCAGACGAACGCTGCAGCGCGCATATCACGTCAATGCCGGCGAGGCGCGTGAAGTGCTGCGTATCGTCGTGCGCGAGTTGAATGCCGCGCTGTTCCCGCCCATCACCAAGCTGGAGCTCGTTCTTACCGAAGCCTGCAATCTCGCTTGCGCGTACTGCTTCGAGACAGCGATGCACAGTCCGCGGCGCATGACCGTCGCGGTGGGCCGTGCAGCGATCGACCTCTTACTGGAATATTCGCGCGAAGAGAGAGACCTGGAAGTCGTTCTCTTCGGCGGCGAGCCGACGCTCGCCTTTCTGACGATCTTGGACATCGTGCGGCATGCGGAGCGTGCCGCAGCGAAAGCCGGCAAGCGCATCGCGTTCAATCTGACGACCAACGGCGTCTTGCTGACACCCAATATGGTGGAAGACTTCGCTGCGCACGGCATCAAGGTGCTGGTCAGCATCGACGGCCTGCAGTCCACGCACGATCGGCATCGCGTGGACAGGCGCGGTCGCGGTACCTTTGATCGCGCACTTGCCGGCCTGATGCTCTTGAAGACGGTGCAGCCCTGGGTCGGCGTGAAGATGACCGTATCGCCCGACGCCGTAAGCACGCTGTACGATGATGTACTGGGGCTGCATGCGCTCGGTGTCAACCAGTTTCTGATCGGCGGCGCGACTGGCGTGCCGTGGAGCGAGGACGCAATGCGAGCCTACGCCGATGCAAGTGCGAGGCTGTATCGCTGGTACAAGAGCAAGCCACGGCGCGATGTGCGCATTTCGGAGTTCGACAAAATGGCCGGCGAACCGGAGCACGCATACTTCGGCTGCCAGGCAGGCCGCGACAGCATCGCCGTCAGCGTCACCGGCGAAATTTCGCCATGTTCCAAAATGCTCGCCTTGGACAACCGACAGCCGATCGCGAGGCTGGGCGACATCTCGACCGGAATAACCCAAGTCGCCGAACGCGTGCGCCTGCTGCATTGCAAAGAACTGCGCGCGGAATGCGAGAGGCGCGGCATTGCGCAGGACTATCGGGGGGGATGCTTCGCTTCGAACTACACCGATAACGGCGGATTGTTCGATCCGAGTCTGCAGGATCATCGTCTCGGCGTCATGCAGCGCGCTGCCTGCCTCGCCTCGGGGCGTGCGCTGCAGTAAGGCAGCCATCCCCTCACCTCAACGCTCGTCACCGCGAAGCTCATCACCAGCGCGCAGGGCAAAGCGCCGCGCGACATCACCAGCGCAGCGACATCACCGCGAAGCTCAGAAATTCACTCCCAGCCAGCTTTTCACCTGCTCGTGCAGATCACCGGCGAAGTCCTCCCGCCTGCCTTCCGCCGTGATCTCGCCAAGGCTCAGCACGTAGATGTACTCCGACATGGCGACCACGCGCCGCACGTTGTGATCCACCAGCAGGATCGCCATGCCGGTGGTGGCGAAGAGCTGTATCCAGTCGTACACCTCGGCCGCGATCTTGGGCGACAGGCCTATGCTGGGCTCGTCGATCAGGCACAGCCGCGGCCGCACGGCGTAAGCCTTCGCGAACTCCAGCATCTTCTGCTGCCCGCCTGAAAGATCGCCCGCCTGGGCGCCGCGCTTGTCGCGCAGCGCGGGGAAATGCTCCAGCGTCTCGGCGAAGCGCCGGTCGATGTCCGCGCGCGCGAGCCTGGTCGGGCTGCGCGCGAGCGATTCGAGCGGCAGCTTGAGGTTCTGCTCGACGCTCAGGTACGGGAAGAGGCTCGATTCCTGGGGGATGTACCACACGCCGCGATGTATGAGCTGATGCGGCGCGGCGGCGGACATGTCTCCGCCGTCGTAAACCACGCGCCCGGACTTCGGCCGCAGGAAGCCGCAGATGGTCTTCATCAGCGTGGACTTGCCGGCGCCGTTGAGACCGATGAGGCCGGTGATGCGCGCCGCCTCCATGGAGATCGTCACGTCGCGCAGGATGTCGATGTCCGCCGCATAGCCGGCCGTCACGCGATCCATGTGGAGCAGGGCGCTCATGCCGTCGCGCTCCCGAGGTACGCTTCGATCACCTGCCGGTCGTTGAGCACCGCGCGCGTCTCGCCGTCGGCGAGGACCAGGCCTGCGTTCATGCATATCGTGCGCGGGCACAGCTCCACGATGACGGGCATGTCGTGGCTCACGAGCAGGAAAGTCTGGCCGGCGGCGTGCTCGCGGCGGATGAAGCCCGCCATGATTTCCTTCATCGTCGGATGCACGGCCGCGAACGGCTCGTCGAGCAGCGCGATCCGGGGCGGCACCATGAAGCAGCAGCCGAACTCGAGCAGCTTCTGCTGCCCGCCGGAAAGCTCGCCGGCATCCGATGTCGCCAGGCGTTCGAGCTTGAGGTCGGTGACGAGCTGGTGCGCGCGCTCTTGCGCGTCGGCGTAGGAGAGACCCAGCGCACAGCCGGCCGTCATCAGGTTATCGAGCGTCGTCATGCGCCGGAACACGCGCGTGAGCTGGAACATGCGCAGCAGGCCGTGGCGCGCCGCCCATTCCGGCGTGCGGCCGTGCACCGGCTCGCCGTCGAGCAGGATTTCGCCGCCGTCCGGCTTCAGATGACCGCTCAGCATGTTGAGCACCGTGGTCTTGCCCGAGCCGTTGGGCCCGATGAGGCCCAGCAGCTCGCCGCTGCGCACGGAGAAAGACACGCGATCGACGGCCTTGAGGCCGCCGAACGATTTCGTGAGCGCGCGGACTTCGAGACTGCTCATGCCGCGCGCTCCTTCATGAGCCGCCGCACCAGTCCCCAGAGCCCTTCGCGGAAGAAGCGCGCGACGAGAATCACCAGGATGGAGAATACGATGAGCTGTATGCCACCCACCTCGCGCAGCGCCTCGGAGCTGAGATACACGAGGAATGCGCCGATGAGCGGACCGATGAGGCTGCCGATGCCGCCGATGAACACCATGCAGATCACGAGGCCCGACTGAAGGATGAGGCCGAGCTCGGGGCTGACGAGCTGGCTGAAGTGCGCGTAGAGCACGCCGGCGAGGCCGCTGATCGCCGTGCTGATCGTGAACGAGGCGGTCTTCCAGAACACGGTGTCCACGCCGCGGCTCGCAGCGCCGATTTCGTCGTCGCGTATCGCCTGCAGGTACAGGCCCGCGCGCGACTTGAGCAGCGCGTACAGTCCGATCTGCACCAGCACGACGATGGCGAGGAACACGTAGTACCACGCGAGCCGCACGTCGGTGAGACCGGGCACGCTGAGACCGAGGTCGCCGCGCGTGAACTCGTACGAGTTGCCGATGACGATGCGCATGATCTCGGCGAAGGAGAGCGTGGTCAGCGCGAGATAAGGGCCGCGCAGGCGCATCACGATCCGCCCCAGCGCCGCGCCGATCAGACCCGCAACCAGGATGCCGGCGGGGATGCCGATCCACGGCGGTATATTCCAGTGGTACGCCAGCAGCCCGGTGCCGTACGCGCCGATCATCGCGAACGTGGCCGGAGCGAGCGAGAACTGCCCGGTGTATCCGGCGAGGAGGTTCCATCCGGCCGACAGCAGCGCGAAATACATCGAGACGATCAGCACGCCGAGCCAGTAATCGTTGGTCACGACGGCCGGCGCCAGCGCGACGAGCGCCAGCAGTCCGAGCGAGCCCGCGAACTCGTGGCGCAGCCGCTGGTGCGAGCGCATCAGACTTCGCGTCCTTTCTGTCCGAAGAGCCCTTGCGGACGGAACAGCAGCACGAGGATCAGGATGACGAGCCCGAACGTGTCGCGGTAGTCATACGAGATGTACACCGCGCCGAAGCTCTCCAGCACGCCGAGGAGCAGGCTCGCGACGATGCTGCCCGGCATCGACCCCATGCCGCCCAGCACGACGATCACGTACGACTTGATCGCGGGAAAGCTGCCGACGTCGGGCGACGCGTTGATGAGCGGGGCGAGCAGCGCGCCCGACAGCGCGGCGAGCCCGCCGGAGAGCGTGAAGATGATGCTGCTCGTCTTGGTGGTGTCTATGCCGGCGAGCGAGGCGCCGAGCCGGTTCTGCGCCACGGCCTGGATCTGCCGCCCCCACAGCGAGTAGCGGATGAAGAGAGCGGTGGCGCCGATCATCGCGAAAGCGACGACGGTGGCAATCAGCTTGTGGCCGCTCAGCATGATGGGGCCGAGCGACATGCGCGGAATGTCGACCAGCCCGGGTCCGCGAACGGCGTAGGGGCCTGCCACCTTGTCGACGAGATTCACCAGCAGCAGCGACAGCGCGAAGGTGACGACGACCGCGTACTCGTCCTTCATCAGCCCCCACGACGCGTACGACGCGTAGAGCGGGCGCATCAGCGTGCGCTCGGTGAGCCAGCCCATCGCGGCGCCGGCGATGAACGCGACCGGCAGGCCGAGCCATACGCTGAGGCCGAGCTTGAGCGCAGCGAGCGTATAGGCGTAGGCGCCTATCATGTAGAACTCGCCGTGCGCGAAGTTCACCACGCGCAGCAGGCCGAAGATCAGCGTGAGCCCGATCGCCATCAGCGCGTAGAACGAGCCGATGATCAGCCCGTTCACGAAGAGATCGATGTTAAGCATCGCGGGCGATAGCCGAGTCAGAACCGGGCATCTTTGACAGGATTAACAGGATGGACAGGATGAACAATACTGAAAGACCAGTAGCGCCTCATCTGTGGCTTCGGGCTGCTTTCGATCTAATCCTGTAAATCCTGCGAATCTCGTAAATCCTGTCTCGGGTTTCCGCGGACGCGCAACAAAAGACCCTCCCCGCGGACGAGGAGGGTCGTCGCGCTCAACGGCGTTATTTCGCCGGCTTCTTGAGCTTGTTGACGTCGAGCGGCACGCCGGGGCCTTCGACCAGCAGCGTCTTGCCGGTGGCCTGGCCCACTTCGGTGATCTGGTACGTGACCGACGGGATGTCCACCATCTGCTGGAAGGTGACGCCCTGCTTCTCCGACACCGTGAACTGGCCGCGCGTGCCTTCGAATTTCATTCCCTGCATCGCCTTGATCACCGCGTTCGCATCGGTGCTCTTCGCCTGCTTGATGGCATCGACGATGAAGAGCAGCGAATCGGCCGCCTGGAAGATGAGGCGGTTCGGCTCGTTCTTCGTGCGCTGCTTGTACGCGTCGCCGACTTCCTTGGCGAGCCTGGGCAGCTTCATCTCGGGATGGTAGAGCGCGAAGTTGAGCATGTACTTGCCCGCTTCCTTCACGTTCTGCCAGAAGTCCGGGTAGTCGGCGAGGCCCGAGCTGTCGTAGAGCCACGTCTTCGCGGTCGGTGCGACGCCCTGCTCGTAGAGCTGGTTCATCACGATGTAGGCGGGCGGGGGCAGCATGACCATCAGCACCACGTCGGGCGGATTCGCGCGCAGCGGCAGTATCGCCGGCGTGAAGTCCTTGCCCGCGCGGTCGAGCGTCTCGAACTTGTAGTCCACGCCCGGCGCCTTCTGCTTGAGCGCGGTCGCGATCGCTTTCGCCTGCCCGATGCCGTAGTCGGTGTTCTCGGCAAACGCGACCACGCGCTTCGCGCCGAGCTTGCCTATCGTCTCGGCGATCGATTCCGCCACGCGCGAGCTGTAGATCGGCGCGTTGAACGCCTGCGTATAGCCCTTCGTGCGCACCGCGTCCGCCCAGCAGTTCGTGTTCACGTACGGCGTGTTGTAGCGCTTGGCGACTTCCACCTCGGCGAGGCACACGGAGCTTTGATGGCCGCCCGTGATGGCGACGACCTTGTCGCGCGTGATGAGCTTCTCCGCAGCCGCGCGGCCTTTCTCCGGGATGCCCTGGTTGTCCTCGTACACCAGCTCGATGGGACGGCCGAGCACGCCGCCGGACTTGTTGATCATGTCCTTGACGATCTCGACGCCGTCCTTCACCTGCGTGCCCTGAACGACCGATCCGGGAGGCGACTGCGTGATGCTGATGCCGATCTTGATGGGCTCCGCCGACCAGGCGGCGGTGGCGGCAAACGCGGCTGTAGCTACGACCAAACCCGATAGTCCAGTGCGACGCATGATTTCTCCTCCCGATGTGTGCGGAATGCCCGCGTATTATTAACCGGTGACGCCGCCAGCGCTAGTGACGGCGCTATCGCTGGTGACGCCGCTCCGCTGGTGACGTAAACCAACGCTTCGAACGCGCGTTCTGGGTGGGTGATGGCCCGAAGATCCCACAAAGATCTACAAGCGTGGCGGGAAGCCATGAGCCTCGTCACGGCTGTCTATGGCGAGACAGCCGGTTTTCCGAAGCAAGAACTATTCGGGCTTACCAGCCAGACACGCCGCGCCGCCGTGTCTGTTCCTTCGAATATCGCCGAAGGCGCCGGCCGCAACTCGTCTGCTGAACTGACACACTTCATCAGCGTTGCGTGCGGCTCTCTTGCGGAACTGGAAACACAGCTTCAAATAGCAGTCGACCTCGGCTGTCTCCGCCCGGATTCGCGCGCCATACGACAATTGGATAAGGCCGGAATATTTGTGCGCCGCCTCCGCAAAACTCTCGTGGAAACCCTGAAGCACCGCTAGCCCGCAGCCTTCGTCACCAGCGTGCGGCAGCAGGCGGCGTCACCAGCGCAGCGGCATCACCAGCGGCGTTAACCGCGACATCACCGCGATTCTGTACAATCGCCCCCATGGACCGCACCGAACGCTTCTACAAAATCGACCGCCTCCTGCGGCAGAACGCCTTCGTGCCGATCGGGCGCTTCCTCGACGACCTCGAAGTCTCGCGCGCGACGTTCAAGCGCGACATCGAGTACATGCGCAGCCGCCTGCACGCGCCCATCACGTGGGACCGCGAGCGCAACGGCTACTGCTTCGAAGCGAAAGAGGAGGAGCCGGCACGCTACGAGCTCCCGGGCATCTGGTTCAACGCGAGCGAGGTCTACGCGTTGCTCGCGATGGAGCAACTGCTCGAGCAGATGCAGCCGGGCATACTTGCGCCGCGCCTCGCGCCGCTGCGCGCGCGTCTCGCGCAATTGCTCGAGACCGTGGACGACTCCCCCGAGGAGGTGCGCCAGCGCATACGCGTGCTGCCGATCGCGAGCCGTCCGCTGCCGGAGGGCGAGTTCGAGCTGATCGCGCATGCGCTGCTCAAGCGCCGGCGCGTGTCGTTCACCTACCAGGCGCGCACCACCGACGACGTGACGACGCGCACCGTGTCGCCGCAGCGCCTCGTGCACTATCGCGACAACTGGTATCTCGACGCGTGGTGCCACATGCGCAAGGGCCTGCGCAGCTTCTCCGTCGATCGCATACGCGACGCGGAAGCTGCCGACGAGGCGGCGATAGACGTGCCGCCGGCAGAGCTGGACAAGGTGCTCGGCAGCGGCTACGGCATCTTCTCGGGCGCGAACGTGCAGTGGGCGACGCTGCAGTTCTCCGCGCGCGCCGCTCGCTGGGTTTCGGCCGAAACATGGCATCCGCAGCAGCGCTCGCACGTGGATGTCGAAGGTCGCTACGTGCTTGAGATCCCGTACTCCGACGACCGGGAGCTGATCATGGACATCCTGCGCCACGGCGCGGACGTGGAAGTCGTGGCGCCGGATGTGCTCAAGAACAAGGTGCGTGATACGCTGCGAGCCGCTTCGCGGCTCTACGGCAAGACGTGATTTTCACCACCAAGGACACAAAGGACACAAAGGAAAGCGGCATATATTTTTCGCGGTGTCGACACACCGTGGCCTTTGCATGTCGATTTAGGTTTGCCATCCGCTTTAAGTCCGGCAACGAACGCTCGCCAGAGCGCAACGCAGGCGCAGCAGTTGTTGTTCGTCTTTATTGAGTCGTTCCCACCGCGGTCGACAGAAGGCCCGGCAGCATCCCGATTACCGATACGTGTCTTCCTTTGTGTTCCTTCGTGCCCTTGGTGGTAGATGCTCTATCGCTGTCAGCCGTTGATGACGCGACGAATACCATCCCGCATATGAGCTACGTTGAAATTCAGCAGCAGGCCAAGGCGAATCCCACCCAGACGCAGATATGTAAGAAGCTGGGCGGTATGGATTGGGAGCAGGGCCTGGCACGACTTCACTTCCACGACGACTCTTTCCTCTACCAGCAGATCCAAGCGATAACCGACATCAACATCAACGTCTTCGTATCGAATCGACATCGGTACCTGGCTGCGAGCGCGGACGTTGCGTTTGCCAAGCTCGTGGATCAGGCAGGCTTCGTAAGCGCTTTCCAGCAGCCCCGGACCCAGAGCGCTGTGCACCTTGACTGCACTATCCACAACGATTCTTGCAGTTGCGTCGTCGTCCATCCTTCCTCTCCGGAGTACGAAAGCGCATAGGACGTAATAACGCTCGTTCCGTACTTCCGTTGGCATGAGGTGATATCTGCGGGGGCAGGCGCATCCAGCGTTTTTATTCTGAATTTACGCATTCGCCTTCCTTGGCGTCCTTTGTGTCCTTGGTGGTGAAGAACTGGCCTTGCGATTCGGCGCGCCGGCCGGCGCGCGGCAGTTCAAACCGTAAAGCAATTACCACCAAGGGCACGAAGGATCACCAAGGAAAGCTGGATCGTTTTAAGTATTTGCCTTCGTGTCCTTGGTGTCCTTTGTGGTGAATGCTTTTCCTGGCAAGGACTTAACCCAGGCTCACGCCCTGAGCCACCCGGCTGCGCATACTCCCTCCAACGCGATCACCGGAGGAGTAAGCCCGTGTTGCAGAACCTCACCGACCACGCCCGCGCGCGCATGCGCCAGCGCGGGATACCGGACGCGGTCGTCGCCGACTTGCTCGCCTACGGCCGCACCGAGCATGACCACCGCGGCGGCACGATCGTCTACTTCGATCGCAAAGTCCGCGCATATGCGCGTCGCAGCTCGCGCGCGTACCTCGTGCTCGCCGGTGACGGCAGCGTGATCACCGTCGGCCACCGCTACCGCCGCATATCACGTCAATAGGTGAATCGAATGTTCACGCCACTGCGAAGCTCGTCACCGCGTTGTTCGTCACAAGGAAGCAACGAAATGCGCACCTCCGTCGATACCCTCGTCTTCACGCTCGTCGTCGTCGCCGCGTTCATCGGCCTGTGGGCCGACACCGTGCGCGCCTGGCTCGTATGGTGAGCGCCGAAACATCGCCGCGGCCGGCGCAGGAGTTCCCGGTCAGCGGCTACGTCGCCGTGGTGCTCGCGAGCGAGGGCGAGATCCGCGAAGAGTGGGCCGCCATGCGCAACTGCGCCCTGGAATACCTCCGCGCGTGCCGCCGCGGAACGCACCGCGCGCTCTCGCTGCGCGACCGGGAGACCGGCGAGCGCGTCGTGACCATCATCCTGAAGCGCGAAGGCGGGCGCTTCGTCGCTCACGACGCGCGGCGGCGCTTCAACCGCCCGTGCGGGCCGGAGCTGTGGCTGGTCGCGCAGCGCGCAGCGGCAGTCTGCAACGGCGCGACCGGAGCGCCTCGCACGCGGCGTGCGGCGAGCTGCCGAAAAGCGCAGCACCCGGAGCTTCATCGCTCCAGCGAAATGCTCACCGGCGCGCAGGCGACGCTCGACTTCGGGGCGTGAGACGTCGCTCCAAATCGCACAGCAATTACCACAGTCAGCGCGCCGCACGCATGCGCGCGCCGACGGCCCCAAGCGCCAGCGCGAGCAATGCGACGACCGGCGGCTCCGGCACCAGCGCCGAGACGAGGAAGTGCGCCTTCCTTCGCGTCCTTGGTGTCCTCTGTGGTGAAGAACTGGCCTTGCGATTCAGCGCGCCGACCGGCGCGCGTAGGACCAAACCGCACGGCACTCACCACCAAGGTCACGAAGGATCACCAAGGAAAGCCGGGTGAAATGGAGGTTGCACTCCTCCGTCTCCTCTGCGTCCTCCGTGGTGAAGATCTCGCGTTGCGATTCAAGAACACAGAATTCGCTTTCCTTTGTGTCCTTTGCGTTCTTTGTGGTGAAAGATTTGTTTGCGTCTTACGAGCCGTGCCCTACAGCGGCTGCTGCTGCCGCATGCCGAACACCCGCCATTCGACGTCATGGCCGAAGCTTTCCACGAGCCTCTCCGCCTGCTCGCGGGTGTCCTGTATCGCGTTCGCGCGCGCGGCCCAAGTGCGCCACTTGCCGTCGTCCTCGGCGACGAGCAGGAAGAAGTCGTCGGCGCTGCTTTCCGCGGTGCGCACGACGATCTCCGAATTGTCCTGTTGTGCCCGCTCGATGAATTGCTGCGCCTGCTCGCGCGCGACGCCGCGCGCGTCGAGGCACGATGCAGGATCGTCGTATTCCTGGTCGTTGAGGAGGTACGCCGGATAGTATTTGGTATCGGTCATGTGAGGCCTTTCATGGTCGGCGGGCTGCTGGCGCAGCAGGCCGAGAGTTGCGTGGGAAGCCGAGGCTTCGGAAGGCGGGGCGTGCCGCGGCACGCGCTACACCGGAGGAGCCGACGCGTCCGCTCGCGCATGGGCGCCGCGAGCGTGGACGGGGAGGAGGCGTTATACAGCAATATGGGGGTGGGCCGCCACCCCTAGAGTGCCTAACACAATGAGCCACGTGTGCGTTGCAGCCAGAACGGATGGATCACGCGAAGGGGGGGCGCAGCTCATATCGCGAATATGAGCAAGCCACCCGACAAAGTGAGCCGCCGTTGTGGCTGCAACCCGAAGAAGGGCGATGGGGCCCCTTCTCCCCATCCGGGCTGGCACGAGTTTTTGCCCATGACTTTGTCGCCCTCCTTGGCAATATTCGCGATATTGCCTGCGTCGGGCTTCGCGTCCCGAGCAAAAATCGTGACAGCGCATCGCGCGGATCATTGTGTTAGGCACTCTTAGTGCGACCCGGCGACGCATTGACACGGCAGGCAAGGCGATGGCGCAGTGTCGGCGCGGAATCAGCCGCGTCGCTGCGTATTTCACTCTGGTTTTGCCGTCGCACCAGTATTGTGCGCACCCATGGCGGAGGCTATGATGCGCACACGAATTAAGAGCGAAAAAAAGTACGAGGGAGGCGTCACTGCATGGGGCAGGGGGACGAAAACCGACGGTCTCGCCATACTCGGGCGAAATTCCCGCTGTCGCTGCGCAATTCCGGTCTGCGCCACAGTTCCGGGCAGTCATATGTTGATCGCGCTTCCTCTGCGCCGTGCTTTTCAGCGCGCTGTCCGGCGCGCGGCAGTTCAAACCGTAAAGCAATCACCACCAAGGACACAAAGGATCACCAAGGAAAGCCAGACCGAATTCAGTATTCGCCTTCCTTTGCGTCGTTTGTGGTGAAGAACTGGCCTTGCGATTCGACGCGCCGACCGGCGTGCGTAGGACCAAACCGCACGGCACTCACCACCAAGGTCACGAAGGATCACCAAGGAAAGCTGGATCATTTTAAGTATTTGCCTTCCTTTGTGCCCTTTGTGTCCTTTGTGGTGAAGACCCGGCTTTGCGATTCAGCGCGCCGGCTGGCGCGCGTAGGACCAAACCGCACGGCAATCACCACCAAGGTCACGAAGGATCACCAAGGAAAGCCAGGTGAAATGGAGGTGTTGCGCTTCTCCGTATTCTCTGCGTCCTCCGTGGTGAATGCTCGTCTCGCTTCGCAGGATATCCAACACCGGTCGCGTAATTCACGTCGGCGTCAGCCTTACCGCGATTTATATAATGATTGGCCTTCCTTCGTGTCCTTTGCGTCCTTTGTGGTGAAAGATTTGTTCTTCGCAGCTCCGCGAGGAGCGCGTGCATGATGACCACCGTCAGCATGCCCAAGCCCCGTGTCACGCGGCGTGCAGCGCGCGTGCGCACGGACCCGCACCAGATGGCGCTCGGTGACCACGCAGCGTTCCAGTCAGAGCTGTTCGACGACTTGCCCGGCGGCAAGCAATCCGCCACGCGTCTGCGCCACATCCGCGAGAGCATGGAAGCGATCGACTCGCTCTTCCACGACTCGATCAGGCAGCGCGGGGTCGAAGTCTTCGACCAGTTCCTCGCGTTCGTGCGCCGCTTCAACCGCTACTCCGCGTTCAACGCGATGCTGATCGAGACGCAGCGCCCCGGCGCGACTGCGGTCGGCTTCCGCGAGCAGTGGGAGCTGATCGGCCGCCAGGTGAAGCCCGGCGCGATCCCGATCGCGATCCTGTGGCCCTTCGCGCCCGTGCGCTGGGTCTACGATTTGAGTGACACCTACGGCAAAGACGTCCCGCCGCACGACACCGACCCGTTCAAGGTTCTCGGCGCCGTGCCCGGCGCGAGCTGGAGCCACACGACCGCGACAGCGGACCGCCTCGGCGTAAAAGTCGAGCTCACCAATCGCTGGGGCGACGCCAACGCCGGCCTCGCCGGCGTGCTGCACGCAACGAAGAACGCATCGACCAGCGTCGCGCGCACCCGCCGCCATCGCTGGCTCGTGCTGATCAACGAGAGCCTGGACATCAACGCCCGCTTCGCGACCCTCGCGCACGAGCTCGGCCACATCTACTGCGGCCACCAGGGCGCACACCCGGAAGGCTTCTGGCCTGATCGCTCAGGCACGCTGACCAAGCAGCAGCGGGAGATGGAAGCGGAGGCGGTGGCGTATCTGGTGTGCAAGCGGTTGGAGTTGAAGACGAGGTCGGTGCTCTACTTACGGCGCCACGCGACGCCGGAAAACATGTTGGTGCTGAGTAAGCGGTTAATCATAGAAGCGACTAACCGGATAGAAGCTAGATCATGAAGCATTACGTCGGTTCACAGTTCACGGTTCACCGTTCACTGTTCTTGAACATCGAAGCGACGAATCGCATTGAGGCTCGGTCATGAGCCTCGTTGCCCTGTTGCTGGACCCCCGAGTCACGAGTCACGGTTCACGAGTCACTGATGTTCTATGCGACACCGCTCGCGCGGCGCCGGTTACTTCTCTTACGCAATCAAGAAAAGTAACCAAGAGAAAAATGCCCAAGTTCGGTGCCATACCTATTGTCCCCGCTTCGCTCGCGACGCAAAGTATGGTGTCCGGTGCTTATTGCAGACGAGGAGGCTGCCCAACTCACGAAGACCGCTCCGCGGCGACTCGGGAGCACAACTTTGGCGAGGCGGATTGTAAGAATTGTGAGGAACTGCTAGAAGCGATACTAAATGACATGAAACGGCAGAAGTGCTACTCGTAAGAAAAATGAAAAAACGTCCGACATTCATTGACCTTTTTTGCGGTTGCGGCGGTTTTACGCTGGGCATGCTTCGAGCGGGTTTTGAATGCCTAGCCGCTATCGATAATGACAAGGCCGCAATAGACACACTAAGACAGAACCTCTGTGGTGACGTTGACCTGCCGCGCTTGAGGAATGTTGTGCAAGCGGACCTGACCAGGCTGTCTCCTCGTGTCTTAAGAAGAAAATTTGGGATCAAGTCCGTCGACGTCATCGTTGGCGGCCCACCCTGCCAAGGATTCAGCACTGCGCGTCAAGTGGACGGGGCCAACCATGGACAGCGGCTCAAGCCCGACGCTCGCAGGCTTCTATACAAGGACTTTCTCAGGTTTGTCGACTACTACAGGCCGAGAGTCTTTGTGATTGAGAACGTGCTTGGAATAAGAAGTGCGGCTGACGGCAAGTACTTCACTGAGGTGCAGGCGGACGCAAGACGGGTTAAAGCGCGTCGGGGCATTCCCGGATACCGGGTGCATGCTCAGATCGAGGATGCTTCGGCTCTCGGAGTGCCGCAAAAGCGGCGTCGCCAGCTCATCGTTGGCGTCCGATGTGACGTGCCAGACTACTTTGTGCCCGAACTTAAACATCCGTCCCGTAGCACGCCGTTTGTGACGCTCGGTCCTGCGATCGACGATCTTCCTTTAGTGAAGCCGGGCGATCGCGTTGGCGCCACCGAGTACGACCTGCAGCGCAGGCGCAGGAGTCTGGAGAAGTACGGCACACCTGCCGTGAAATACCTGCGGCAGGTCGCGCAAGTACATAAATCGAAGGTGCTCTCCAACCATTTCGCGCGGCCGCACAGTGAGCGTGACTTGCGCGATTTCCGTTTGCTAAATGAGGGTGAAACATCCGCGATCGCCATGCGTCGCGGAGTAGTCTTTGAATTTCCCTACGACAAGGAGAACTTCAAAGATCGGTATACGCGGCAAAGCCGCCAAAAACCTTGCAGCACAATCGTTGCGCATCTCAGTAAAGACGGTTTGATGTTTATTCACCCGACACAGACGCGGTCCCTCACACCTAGAGAAGCCGCCCGTATTCAGAGTTTCCCAGATTGGTTCATTTTTCCGCCGCAACAAACGCACGCATATCGCCTTATCGGCAACGCGGTGCCACCTCTGGTTGGCGAAGCGGTTGGCAATGCGCTTCGAGACTTCCTGCGCCAATCGAAGCGTAGCCCGCGTGCTCTGCCGCGCAGGGCGGTGGTCTCGAAGCATCTTTCGGAAATCGTCGGCCTAGGTAGGCGCGGCTTGCAAGACATGTCTCACGTCTCTTTCTTGGAGAAGTGGCACGCGGTCTTGGCGTCGCTCCCCCACGTGCATCCCGCCAATGTTGTTGACCACGGTGAAGCTACAGAAAGCTGGCACGAAGGGGGCGAGTTGCTCCCAACGTTGGCCGCGGAACGTGTCGTCAAGTACGTCAGAAGCGGATGGCCAGTGGTGTTGGAAGAGTTCGGCCGCGAAGCATGGCGTCGACTGTCCACAGGACGAATGACGAAAAAGGACTTTTACACGGCACTCACTTAGTGGACGGGGACCGCGGGGTGGTACAGTACAAGGAGGGCGATGGCAGTTGGATTGACGTGCCGGCATGGGCGCAGTTTCTGATCGAGCTCGGCTATTACTGGAGTGGTGAGCATGCGAGAAGGCGAATCGCACTCATCTCTCTGCCGTGTCAGTCGACAGGCGCCGGACTTATAGCGCTTGGGCTCCTGCGCAACCGGATGGAGCGTCCGGGCGCCGATGACCTGTCTCGCCACTTCAACCGCATTTCGGAGCTAGCGTCAGACGGCGACCGTCGGCTGCGCTTGGTGCATCGTTCGAGGCCTCGCCAACGATATGTTCCGTGGCACGTGGACGCCGATGGAGTTTGGGTGAGGCAGATCAATGTGGACAATCCGGTGTCTCGCACCATCGCGGCCAGCACAGCGGCCGAGTGGCATTTCGAGGCTGAACCTCAAATGCAACTTGCTGCTGGAGCGGTTATCAGTCATCGGCAGATCTACGACGCAATGATTCCCGGGCAGGCGGTTTGTCTCACGGAAAACTTGTCTCGTTCGGATTCCGCCATTTGCCTGGCCACCGAGGTGCTTGGGGAGGCGGCAGCTCAGGAAAAATACACGTCGACGTTCTTCGGTGACGAGCGACACAGCGTGTCGTTGGCGGAGCTCCTCACCGTGCACGCTTGGTCATCTACTGTCACATCACGAGTGCTGCTGTGGAACGCAAGGCTTAATCGCATGGACCGCGCCGGAACGCCTCACGTTGTCGTTGCCGATGGGCATGCGTGCTTTCAAAGGATCATCAATCGCGAAGAGTTCCAGTCTGCCGACATCGTGTGTGTGTTTCACAGGCTGATCGACCGAACTGCACTCGAAGAACTCGGCGCCAAGATCGGTGACCTCCGGCAGTGGTACGAGGACGTACCAATGGCCGCGGAAACTTTGCCCAACGGAATTTCCATGCTGACACTGGCGCGCCTATGAGTCCTTACCCGACAGCTACGGAAACGTTCTGGTTCTTGCAGGAACACCCGTCCTGTTCGGTAGAGCGATACGAGATTCATTCGCCCGAGTTCGACGAGATTCGCAGCTCAGTGTTCTCCTCCATTCAGCTCCTAATGAGCACGGGGGATGAGGCCTCAATAGACCTTGCCGTCCGGCTTCGGAGGCACTTGTCTGATTGGTTGACCGCTCCTGTACCGATCGAGCATATCGCGTCCGCGCTAAAAGATGCTTTGCCGGAGTTCGATGGCGACCGATACGGGGCTGATGTGTCAATGCGTCTAGCGCATGCGCATGCCATTGCCAGTGATATACGCACACATGAGAGCCCCATCCGTACTCGACTTCGTGAACTCTTGAACGCGGAGTTGAACGTTGGGGATTGCAGGATTTTTTGCCACCGCAGCAGTACGCAACATTACCAATCGCTGCTCCTTGACGACGCGCTGCTTATCAGTCATCACTTCCTTCACGGACTCAAAGACTATCGGCAGACGGGGCCCTTCTCGACACTCATCAAAGTAGGGCCCATGCGCGCGAGCGGGTGGGGAGCCATTCCGGATGCGGTATTTACCGCGCCGCGACAGCAAGCTGTCATACAAGTGCTGTGGTCACGGTGTGGCGACGAGCCGGGCTTCCCGTATAGCGCAGTACCGGGTCCGGTATTGCACCGGCCACCTCGAAGCCAAGTAATAAATTGGTCGATTGGCGGTGACGCTACCGCCGGCGCACGTACGCTTGGCGAGACTCCGCCCGTAGTTGTGGATGAGCTGCAGCACTTTTTCTTGGAGCGAAGCCGGGAAGACTTGCGCAAGGCAGTGTTGGTGCATATTTCAACGGAATTCGGCATCGCATATGCGCCGCACGCGACACTCGTTGCTTTTGATCCCGGAAGTACCCGGAATGCCATTCGGGAAATGGTGGCCGGGGATGAACTACATGAGGGAATGTACGTGATTCGTGCGCTATTGGGAGACGTCGATCTGGGCGGTGTGCGTGCGCAGCATGGCCACTTCAGCAGGCAGTGGAAGCAGCGGCTGGAAGATGAATTTCGAAATGACGCGACAGCGCTGATCGAGCGGCTTCACCGCGCCGGTCTTCAACTGGTACACCTTCGCTCGGCGTTGGAGCACTGGCGAAGGCCACCTTCGACCGTCATTCATGCGCCTCAACAAATAAGACACTTCAAGATCCTTATTGAGGTCCTCGGAATGAAATTCGACGGCGCGGCACCAGTGCGCGGACGTGGCGAGTGGTGGATGTATGCGTGGAATGAAATTCGACGAAGTCGCGGTGAGGCGATTCAAGCGGGATTCCAAGGACAGGACATTGTGAACGAGCAACTAATCGCCGTTCTTACAAACCTTTTGCCGCGGATTAAAGCGGATGCGGCGCAATCACACGAGTTCGTCATCTCAATGCCAGCTACTCAGGCCCTACAGGGTGGCGTTCACTTTAATAGGGTGCTGAACATCGAGGATGGATTCTTGGTCCCTGAGGCCCAGCTCAGGCTGATCGATGAGCTGGGACATTTCGATCAATGGCGCGTCTAGTCCCATCGTTCATCGACGACAGAAGTCCGCCGGGCGAGAGGGAGATTTTTGGCCTCCTTCAGGCGGGACCAGCTGACTGGACCGCGCTTCACGCACTCGATCTCGCTCCGTGGAACAGAAGCCTACGCACGGAGGTTGACTTCATTGTCATCGTCCCCGACTGCGGCATCTTGTGTATTGAAGTGAAGTCACACAGGGAAATCCGCTTCGACGGTGGCAGGTGGACACCCCAGGACATAAGGCGCTCGCCCTTCAAACAGGCGGCCGACGCGCGCTATGTTTTCCATCGTAGACTTTCGGAAATCGCTCCGCGCTTCACGAGCGTCCCAGTGGTGCATTGCTGCATCTTCACGAACGCGCCGTTCGAAATCTCGCGGAATCTGTCGGTGCAACCGTGGGAACTGATGGACGGGCGGCAGTTTCACTCATTCAAAACAGCGGATGAATTCTGCGACGAACTCAGAACCAGGATGCTGCGCTCGATACGAGCCGACTCCTCTTTGCACCCTGTTCGAGAGCGGCTGTCTCAATCTATGGTTGGGGAGCTTGTTAGTTATTGTGTGCCTGTCTACAAGGTTGCGGCCACCAAGCGCGAGGAAATAGAGGAACGCGCCCGGCGGGCAGAAGCATGTCTACGGGCCCAGCAGAAGCCGGTGCTGAAGCTGACTGAAGTTAACGAACGCCTCATTGTTTCTGGACCTGCGGGTACGGGAAAGACCTTGACGGCGATGGAGCTGGCGAAGCGCAAGTCCGAATCCGGTCTCCGCGTGGGTTTCTTCTGCTTCAACCAGCTGATCGGCGCTTCGCTGCGCGCACGCATGGAGGGGATGACGCCGCAGCTTCCCAACCTTGTTGTCGACCGGGCGATCCGGGCCTTGGCGACGATGGCGCAGATTAAAATGCCCGAAGCGCCAAACACCCGCTATTGGGATTTAGATTTTCCGGACCTCGTGCGGGATCGCTTGGGATCGTCCGAGTTCCAAGCGGCCGCGGCGTTCGATTACCTCGTCTTGGACGAGGCGCAGGACCTCTTGACGCGCCCAGCCTTGTTCGAATGCCTTGCACGATTGCTACGAGGTGGTCTTGAAGCAGGAAGCTTCGCATTCTTCGGTGACTTCGAGCATCAAGTCTTGGCGGAGCGCGAGCCCCTTCACGCGACGCTCAAAGTGGTGAAAGACGTGTCACGGCCGACCTGCTGGGAATTGTCAGAAAACTGCCGTAACTACAAGGTGGTGGGCGAAATGGCCGTCAAGCTGAGTGCGTCGGCAGCTGACACCTACTCGGGATATATGAGGGCCGGTGGCAGCGTCCACGATTACGACATCGCCTTCTATAACTCGATGGATCGGCAAGCGGCGGACGTTAGAGATTGGCTGGCAGAGAGCGATGCCCAAGGTTACCTGCCCGGCGAGGTATCGATTATCTCTTTTTGTGCCGTCGAGAAGAGCGTCGTATCGCGGCTCAGCGACCTCAACCTAAGACCAGCGTGGCAGCTCGGGGCAGGAACCACCTACGCGAGCGCAGTCGCGTTCAAGGGAATGGAGAACAAGGTAATCATCGTCACTGATGTGGATCTATCCGACGGTGACTTTCAAAGAAACCTCTTCTATACCGCGCTGACGCGCGCAACGGAACGTGTCCGCGTTGCTTGCAGCGAAGCGTCAATGGCTACGTTGAAGAAGTGGATGCTCGGGAGGGAGTGATATGAAGGACGCCGGACGTTCATCATTGATCGAGGCAATTCGTGCAGAGATCGTAGGTCCCGGCCGTATTCCGGCGCAATGTCAAACTGCGACCTTTGGCGCGGATGGGCAGTTCATCGATCCCAATCCAGACCGCAAGGGTCCGCTGGCGTGGCGTCCCGATACGCAGTCTGGCTTGGAGGAGGTGATCTTCTATGAGCGAGAGAGCCCGCAACGCAAATATGGCGCTGGTCAGCTACACCCGAGTTCAGTCTCGGCCATAACGCCGGACGTGGCGGCCGCGATGGAAGGGGACACTATCGGTGCTGACAACGAAGAGGGTCAAGATGACTCTAGACCTGCAGACGTGGAAAAGGATGATACGACGCAACCCGTAGAGTCGGACGGTGGCGATGACCTTGCCATAGTCGGCGACGATCTTCGGCGTCCGTCTACGCTGGCTCTCTCGTTGTGCGTCACATTGTGCGACGACGGCAAGTTGCTGGTGAGACTACCGCAACGCCGGCGATTCTTCTGGCAGGAGCTATCCGACCCTGGGTTCCCACTGAACGGCCGTTACGAAGCTTGCACCCGTGTGTGGACCGATACGCATGGTGTGCGAAGGACTGCGCCGATCTGGAGGCGACTACCCGCGGTATTGCCGAACAGTGAGATTGTTGTGGAGCGCGGTGAGCTCCAAGCTGGTAAGCCTGTCCGTAGAGACATTCCAATGCCGGACGGCGCCCCGCTGTCACTGCGCGTTGATCTGTTCCCAAGAGCGGTAAAGAATCGAAGCGATTGCTGGCTTGTCACCATAGTTCTGCGCAATACGACTTGTATTGGTGAGCAAGATGCCAAGCAAGCTGTGCTTTTTCAGAGCTATTTTGAGGTTCGAGTGGAGGACGGCACCTTCGAGCGTTATCCAGAAAGCCAAAGACCGTTCGAGACGTTGGATGCAGAGGAACAGTCTCTCGCGTTGCTCTATCGCGAATCTGCGACTTGGGCGATCGGGCATGGATGCGCCGCCGGTTGGGATGCGGAGCCGGGTAGTCGGCCGGATATGGTGTACTCCGACGTCATGCCGGCGGTCGAGCTCCCGAGCATGACGCCGGATATACAAGACGTCGCAGGCCGCCCGATACGGCTCGCGATGCGAGACCTCGCATTTCTTAGTGAAGACGGGAGGGGGCCTGCCTGGGATGCCGTGGAGACGCTGGCTCAAGGGTATGAGCGCTGGATCGAGCAGCAGAAGAAGGAAGCCGAACTGCTCGATGAAGGGCTCCGGAAAACGGGCGAGCGTCATTTGCGCAAATGCAAGGAAGCGCTCCATCGGATCCGCAGGGGCATCTCGCACCTTAGGGCGGACGGCAAGGCATTACGCGCGTTCCGGCTCGCCAACATGGCGATGCTTCTCCAACAGATCTCGGCCAAAAGCCTCCGTCGCCGTCCACTGGAGTGGCACGCCGGGCCAGGTCGCGTACGGCCCACGGGTGACCATGTATCACCATGGCGAGTGTTCTCGGAGAAGACAGAAGGAGCGTCCGTCGGCGTCTGGCGCGCGTTTCAGGCCGCGTTTCTGCTCCTGTCGATCAGTGGATTGGTCGACGAAGGGTCAGGCGATAGAGAACTTGTCGACTTGATCTGGTTCCCGACTGGTGGTGGCAAGACCGAAGCTTACTTGGGTGTGCTCGCGTTCTATTTGTTTCACCAGCGACTGCTGATGGCAGAACCCTCAAGTCCGAACAGGGATGGGACGGGTGCGCTTATGCGATACACACTCCGCATGCTGACCACGCAACAGTTCCAGCGCGCGGCGAGCCTCATTTGTGCGATGGAATTTCTTCGCAGGACCCCAGAGGCCCACGGCTTGGGGGTCATCCCAGGGCGGCGGTTTTCGCTAGGTTTATGGATCGGCGGAGACGGCTCGCCGAACAAGATAGCGGATGCAAGAGCCGAACTTGTCGCGTACCGACGAGGCGATGTCGCCGGAAACCCGATGGTCCTCACGGAGTGTCCTTGGTGCAGGGCCGAAATTGGTCGCTATGCCGGTTCAAAACCAAGCGTCACCTCTCGCTTATCCGACACCCAATGGAACGCCCTGCGGACAAAAGGCATAGGTGATGGAGGCACGGAAGGTCCCTTGCTTCATTGTCCAGACTCAATGTGCGAATTCGGTGCCGAGGCGGCCTCCAAGTGGCTACCCGTTGAAGTGATTGACGAGCGCATATACAGGAACCCTCCTTCGCTCGTCATTGCCACAGCGGACAAACTCGCGATGACGGCATATCGGCCGCTCGCCGGTTCATTGTTCGGGCGCGAGATACGAGACGGCGCCGTGCAGCAGGTAAGCGTTCCGCCAGGCTTGATTATTCAAGACGAGCTGCACCTCATTTCGGGCCCGCTCGGCACCATGTATGCGTTCTACGAAGCGGTGTTCGAGCAGTTGTGTTCGCATTGGACAGACGGAGGGTTCATCAAACCAAAGATCATCTCCTCTACCGCCACAATTCGCGGTGCGGAGGAGCAGGTTCTTTCGGTGTATGCACGGGAGCGGACAAGTCTATTTCCGAGCCCCGGGCTCTCCATGGGCGACTCTTTTTTCGGAACGTATGCACGCGACGATAGTGAGAAGCTCCTATGCGGCCGGCTTTACCTCGGAATACATGCAAACGCCTACGGTTCCATCCTAACCACGCAAGTCAGGTCTTTCTCCGCTGCGTTGTTCAAGCCGTTCACATTCGATATGAAGTGGCGTGATCCGTGGTGGACGTTGCTGATCTTCTACAACAGCATCAGGGAACTCGGAGGCGCCAAGACGCTGTTCGACTCGGACATCAGGTCTCGCCTGAAGTACATGTTCAATCGCGAGGGATTTGGTCCCCAGAACCGCAGGAATCTTGCGATTGTGGAAGAGCTGACGAGCCGTCTGTCTCAGGCGGAGATCGTCACGATGATGGATCGTTTGTCGACGACATACGACCCCGCGAAACACAGTGCGATAGATGCCTGCCTCGCTTCGAACATCATTGAAGTGGGCGTCGACATCGACCGCCTTTCGCTCATGGGGGTTGTCGGCCAGCCGAAGACCACATCGCAATACATACAGGTCACTGGACGGGTGGGTCGCAGATGGTGGGAGCGTCCGGGGCTAATCCTCACGTTGTACAACCCGAGCAAAAGCAGGGACAGGTCTCACTTCGAGCAGTTCCACAGCTATCACCGCCGTCTATACGAGCGAGTTGAGCCGACATCCGCGACTCCGTTCGCGTCGCCAGCCATTCAGAGGGCGCTGCCGGGCGCGTTGATAGCTTGGGCGCGCCAGCATAGCGACGCGAGGGTCAACAACTACCATGCCTTCGCGCCGTTCCTTGAGGCGGGTTTGGATCTACTCAAGGCGCGGTGCGAAAAGATTCAGGACCGGGAGGATCTGCCGCGGTCTCTAATCGACCTAGAGCGCGCTTTCGATGAGTTGGTGCGCAAATGGGGTCTCAATCCGCAAATGTGGGAAGAGTTTCCCCAAAGTCCGGCGGGCGAATACCTCATGCTGTGGCCCGGTCAATTCGCCACCGCGCTTCAAAAGGACCGGGCGGTCGTTGCCGCCAGCAGCTTGCGACAGGTGGATCGGAGCGCGGAGCTGGAAATCAGCGATGCGTACGCCTTGCAAGCCCAACGTGAACAAAACTAAGGAATGCCGAGATGGGTAGCAAGCAAATGCGAGTGGGGCAGCTCATCGCACCGTTCGGCCCCGGGAGCATCTACACCGACCGCAAGGGTGTACCGCACATAATCTGCGGACTCGATTACTGGTTCAAGCGGCGCGACAACGTCCGCGGGTGGGTTGACGCCGACGGCACAGCCGAATTTCAGAGTTTTGAACCGCGTCTCGCCGATCTGCTGCACGTCGATCGATTTTGCTGCCCTCCGGATTTCAGAGCGGTGCGCCGAGGTGACACGCCGGCGCCCAATGCCGGCCTGCATGTTCCCGCGCTTCGGTTTCCAAGGTGGTACCGGCACACCAAGACAGGTGAGATGAAGCGCTTCAATCTTCATTCGATCCGCACAGACATCCCGGTCGGCGGGGGACGGTGGCTGCCGGTGCGCTTCGTGTCGCTGTGCGAAGCCGGACACCTTTGCGAATTCCCTTGGAAGGAATGGATTGGCTGCGTCTGCGAAGGAGATGGAAACCTTGTACTTACCGATCGCGGCGGATCGGAACTCAGCAGCATCCGCGTCGAATGCAAGACGTGTCCGCCGTCATCGCAGGGGCAGCGCGGCAAGACATTGGCGGGAACCACCATGCGGCCCGATGTCGCAGCGGGTGAAAAGAGCGCGTTCGAACAGGCCGGCATCCTGTGCACCGGCGACAGACCTTGGCTCGGCGAAGATGCCAATGAAGCTGGCTGCACCCACGCGCGGATCGGCGCGCTGATAAACCAGACGAACCTTTACTTCCCCAGGACCATTTCTGCGATTCTGCTTCCTGATGTCGAGCAACGGGATCAGTTGCTTATCCAGATACGCAATGAGATCGAAGCCAGTCCTGCAGACTGCGGGGTCGCCAAAACGCTCTGGAACATGGGTAGCCGTGGACAAGCTGTCGCTATGATCAAGGAATCACTACGGCAGCGTCGCATCGACCGCGAAAGCCAAGCAATAGAGAAAACATTAGAGGCGCTTTTCACCAAGGGCTTCGGACAGGCCGCGGCATTTGAAGCACCTTCCGACCCGGAGTCCGACCTCGTGGCGTTTCGCCGTCAAGAATTCAATGTGATCCGGGACGAAATCAACGATTCTGTAAGGGTGCCAAACCTCCGGGTCCTGCGATCGAAGCTCAGTAGCGAAACGCAAGACTGGGTCAGCAGAGTGACCCTCGTCGAGCGTCTGAGAGAGACGCGAGTCTTCTACGGCTTTGACCGGCTCGAGCCAAGCAATAGCCCCTTGGACGGCATGCCGCTCACGGCAATGCGTCAGCTTTTCCTCGATCAACCCGCGCCGCAGGATAGATGGCTTCCAGCGGTCGAAGTGTTCGGCGAGGGAATCTTTGTTGAACTCAGCGAGACGGCGATCCGCGACTGGCAAGATGCGCATAGAGATTGGATCACTTCGAGAGTGACCGACCCGTTCGTTGCAAGGCTGTCCACTGCCTACCAGACGCTTCCCCCTTTGGGGGGGGTCGACTGGCGTTGGGCGTCGAAGTACCTTCTCGTCCATACCTTTGCACATACGCTGATCAATCAGCTGGTGTTCGAGTGCGGGTACAGCACCGCATCGCTGCGTGAGAGGCTGTACGTGTCGACAGACAGCACCGCGCCCATGGCTGGCCTGCTGGTCTATACCGCGGCAGGGGATTCGGATGGGACATTAGGCGGACTTGTTAGCCTCGGCCGTCCCGAGCGATTCGGGAGGATCGTGCAGAGTGCGGTAAATCGCGCATCGTGGTGCTCTGCCGACCCCGTCTGCTCGGAGGCTTTTGGCCGGGGGGCGACGCTTAATCTATCGGCATGTCATGCGTGCGTCCTGCTGCCGGAAACCTCATGCGAGACGATTAACCACGGTTTGGACCGTTCGATGATCGTTGGCACGCCCGAAGAACGTGAGCATGGCTTCCTTGCAAGCATGCTCGATATGGCGTACGCCTTGGATTGAACTGTGGACGTATTCAGCCAAGAAAAGCGTTCGGAGGTGATGAGTCGGATCCGCGGACGAGGTAATCGAAGCACAGAAATGGCGTTGGCAAAAATTCTTAGACGCGGTCGTATTAGCGGATGGCGCCGGCACCGCGTCATCCGGTGTTCTCACGAGGGCCGCACAATAATCGTTCGGCCAGATTTCGTGTTTCCAACAACAAAGCATGCGATTTTCGTTGACGGTTGTTTTTGGCATCAGTGCCCGCAACACGCGACCGCTCCCGTGAACAACAAATTGTTCTGGAAGGAGAAGCTTGAATCGAACGTTCGAAGGGATCGCCTCGTAAGGTCGCTCCTGCGCAAATCAGGGTGGAAGATCGTTCGCGTGTGGGAACACGAGCTTGCTGCACGGGCTGACCAAAATGTAATTAGAAAGCTACGGAAGGCTGGACTGCCGTCCTAATGTGTAGTAGTCGCGACTTGATCTGACAGATTCCCGTTTCGGGAGGTTGTTTGTTGTCAGCTCAGGTTCAGTTCAGTGCGGCTACTTTCGCGTCCCAGATCTCCTTTCCGGCAAGCATAGTGGCGAATGGTGTTCGCCCGCAACACATCTTGCCCTGGTGTGTGCGCTCGGTGTTATAGCGCTCTATCCAGGCGTCCAGGTCCTGTTGCAACTCTT
>Ga0255338_1001124_pt1 | contig 56481 bp, 59 predicted proteins | sample MeOH1_35cm_T4_19_FD_203715 | JGI IMG/M metagenome (GOLD analysis project Ga0255338, IMG submission 203715) | Sandy soil microbial communities from University of British Columbia, Vancouver, Canada - MeOH1_35cm_T4_195 | ecosystem: Engineered > Artificial ecosystem > Sand microcosm > Unclassified ... | reverse complement strand
AGATAATATTAGAACCCGGAGCTGCGATTTCAGGTTTGATGGCGCCGTCTTCAGAACGAGGACCACGAGATGAGAATTCTGAAATCGTGTCAATCAACCAAGGCTTGTCGAGCTTCGCGGTGGTTTTCAAATTCACAGCAACTGCGCCGGCTTTCATCTTAGCTTTGATTTTATCGCCGCCTTCTTTCGTGATCATGACCGCAGGAATGTCGAATTTGCCTTCGCCACCCATGGTGAACGGATCGCCGTCCGTGTTGTTAGCAACAAGAACCGCGATAGCTCCGCCTTCTTGAGCGCGGCGGATTTTTTCAGAGAATGTTACTTTACCACGGTCAATCAAAGCCACTTTGCCTTTGATTTGATCTTTCACGGTTTGATCAAAGTCTGCATCGCCAAGCCCCAAGTAAATCACTTCGCCTTCGGCAGCAGCAACATCGACAAGCGGTTTTGAAACAGAAGCTTCCATCACTTCGACAGTTAAAGTTTCATCCGTCGCTTTGATTTCAGCTGTTGGGAAGAGAATATTTTGATTTTGGTTGTCTACACTCGACGCAACAGAGATGGCTTCATCGCTGACAGCCGGCGCGCCTGTAATATAAGGTTTGTCGCCGGAGTTACCTGCAGACGCCACAACCACAGTTCCTGCGCGAGTGAGGTTCTTGATGGCATGATTGTACATGCTGTGGGCCGAGCCAAAGCCGCTGCCCAAAGAAAGATTCACAACGTCGAGCTGTTCTTTGAAGCTCAAATCACCAGTAGGATCGGCCGCATACTCAAGAGCCGCGATCACAACCTCATCACTGGTAGAGCCAGTAGCACCAAAGACTTTCAAAGCATACAAAGAAGCTTCCGGTGCCACACCACTGTATGTGTTGACGCCATCACCGATGCCTGCCACGGTGCCTGCGACGTGAGTACCGTGCCCCGCCTCATCAAGCGGATTCACATCTGGAACCGGAATGTGTTTTGAGAAGTCAGGCGAGGCCGAGTCGTAATCGGTCCCCACGAGGTCCAATCCGCCCACAACTTTTTTGTTTGGGAAAGCGGCATTGGCTTCCGCCGGTTTGTTAGCTTTGTAAGCCTCTTCCGTGCCGACGCCGCCGAGCATTTTATGGGTGTAATCGATACCGGTATCAATGATGCCGACGCGCATTCCTTCACCGCGAATGCCTTCCGCATAAGCGGCATCGGCTCCGATGAAATTTACCGACGTATTTGCACCTACGATGCCTGATTTTTTCTCAGTATCGAGTGGACGTGGGCGATCGAAAGCGGATGATCTTTCGATCATCGCTACATTCGGCAGAGCTTGAATTTTATCCACCGCTTCGCGAGGAGCATAGATCGTCAAAGCGTTCAGCACCAAACGGTAGCGCAAAAGCACGCGGATATCAGGGCTGATTTTTTTAAGTTCTTCGATGGTGGTAGTTTGCTCATCTTGAATCGCCTTCAATAAGTCAGAATCGATCTTCAAGGTGCCGTTTTCACGAGTGGCTGTTTCAAGGAGGGCGGGATTTTTTAACTTTAAAAGGGTGATGACTGGGCGCTCAGTTTGCGGGCGAGTGCTGTAAATTCCATCCATGAAGCCGTGGGCTGCGAATTCATTTTGAGGGGTCTTTGAACCCGTGCAGGCGGCCGCAAAGACCAAAGAAGAAATTAAAACCAAAGACAAATTATATTTCATGATTCCCCCTCAAAGCTGTAGCTGCAGTATCACATCGACACCGAATTGCAAGCTCAGGGATAACCTATCAAAATGCGTGCCGTTTTATCGGTGTCATCGTGGAAGCCGATGACACCCGACATTAAATAAAGGCTTCGCCAGAAGCGATAAAAAGCGCCTGATAGGGGAGGACCGTGTGGAAAAGAAGATCGCCTTTCGGCGCAAAAATTTTATGCTCTATAACGATTTCATAGTTGCCAAAGAATTCACCAAGCTCGGCGGCCGGGAACGTACCCACAGGATTGGGGTGAAAGGGGAGAGCATGGTGGGCCCAAGCTTTTTCGTATTCAGGCAGGCAGCAAGAGCCTTCGAGAATCGCAATCTGACTGGAGCCACGAAAAATTTCGACGATCTCGATATTTTTTGCGGCGGAAAGAGTTTGCATATTCCTCCACTCGCTGAACTTCCACAACACCACTTCCGATTTGTGATCTGGAAAGTGCGTTTCTAAATATTGAATGACGGCGTTCAGTTTCTTGATCCGACAGGCCGTCCTTTGTGGATGCGAAAAGCTCGTGGCTTTTTCGGGAAGAGCTTTTGTTTTGGCTTCTCCATAACAGAGGGTTTCCAACTGTTGAATTTTATCTAGCAGTTCTTGAGCTTCGGCATGATGACGTTTGAGCAGTTCGCTGCCTTTATCGACGAGCGCATTTTCACCCTGGTCGATGAGCATTTTTATTTCGGGATAAGTGAAGCCGAGTTCTTTGAATCGCTTGATTTTTAAAATTCTGGTGAGATTTTGGTCTGAAAATTTGCGTTGATTTGAATCCGATCTTTGGGGGGCGACGAGTTTTTGATCCTCTAGATAGCGAATCATTCTTTGACTATAGCCACTCAGTTCTGAAATCTGTCCGATAAACATAAAACCTCCTGGCCCAGAATCAGGCCTCACACAGTGTGAGGTTCAAGAAGTTTTTTTCGAAGAAGCGATTTTGCGAATCAGAACGGTCCCAAAGGCAACGGCCAGAACCAACACAAGAATTTGCGCCCAGTATTCAGAAGGATTTCCAGCCCAAGCAGCAAGCAATCTCATAAGAACCTCCAAGGTGAAGGCATCCTAACGCCGCCGAAACCTAACGGCAATAAATTTATAGGCAAGGTCGGCATGGCAAACATATAAAGCACTTATATTCCGAAACGAGTAAGATCTTCAAACCAAGCACTTGTCCCAAGCTCCATCGCCAAACCGACCAGGAAGGTCGGTTTGCCCCGTTCGCACGGACGGATGCACTTCGCTGTGACGATCGACTGGGCGTGTACGCAAGTCTCGCCGTATTTGGAAATGGAGAAAATCAAAACACTATTTCCTTTTCCGCTGCTTTGCCTTCTTCTTCTCACGTTTTACATACCCAAAAGCCTCAAGATCATTCAAATCATGATACTCAAACACATTTCTAAACTGCCGTCCCCAAGAAATAATCTTCGTAAACGGGCGGAGGTCAAAAAGACCTGTTAAATCTATCTTTTTAATTTTAGAAATAAGACTCACAAGCAAAGCTGTTACAGTTCGAATAAATGAATTATAGGATTTACGATCCTTGATCTGAATAATCGCATGAACATGTGTCCAATTTAAGGAAACACGGAATACCTTAATTTTGCATTTTGCTGCCTGATTGCGAATGAGATTCTCAATCCTTCTATCGCCAGGGGAAAAGACTCTATTTCCAGTGCTTTTCAAAACCAAATGAATCGGTTCTTTCGTAGAAAGAGGACGTTTCGTCTTTCTTTTCCCCTCTAAAAGGCTCCCACCAAACTCTCTTTTAAAGTCACTCAAAAAACCAAACGCCGTCTGTCTCATAAAACTCGCAATCAGAATCACAAACAAGCAACTTCGCTCATCATTAATTCGACATTAATATATCACGATTTTTCAGAGAGAAGTCTCGAGAGAGTCGCAGATGATTCGTAATCAATAATACGACGGCGTAATGCCTTCGCCCCAGAGAGAAAATCACAAAAATGAATTTTCAAAATCAAATCAGAGAAAAAGCGCTTCACGAACCGCTAATGCGGCCGAAATACTCGTCAAACAAAATCAGCAACAGAATGATTTTTTAACATTCGGAATCCGGACGCCGCCCCCGCACTCCGAAAGTCCATTCTGAAAAAGCCCGATCAATTCCGAAAACGCTCAATGAGAGCCATGGAGGGGCGAGGCTCGTTGGGCTCTGGTGCCCTCTCGGAGAAGGCACAATGTGGACTCGATACCTTCTTTAAACAATGCAACCACCCAGCGCCAAAACCTCAATACTATCAATAGGCTAGCCCCGTGTTTAGCAAAGGCACCCAAGCCCCATTGACTCCGCCACCACTTCTGCTATTATTAATAACGATCGTTATTAATAATCAGGAGGCTCTCATGGCATCAAGATTTCAAAATAAAATAGTTCTCATCACGGGTGGCAATAGTGGGATTGGCTTTGCTGTTGCAAAACAGATCGTCGGCGAAGGCGGGCGAGTGATTATCACGGGCCGCGACCAAGAAACTCTTCGCCGGGCGCAAATGGAGCTCGGGCCCAACGCCGAAGCCATTCAAGCCGACGTTGCGAAACTTCCGGAAATCTCCGCGCTCTTTGAAAAAGTAAAACAGAAATACGGAACACTCGACGGCCTTTTTGCCAACGCCGGGATTGCGAAATTTGGTCCCATAGAGCAAGTCACTGAAGAAGATTTTGACTCCTTGTTTGATACCAACGTGAAAGGTGTGTTCTTCACCTTGCAGAAGGCAGTACCTCTCATGAAGGCGGGCAGCTCCGTCGTGCTGAACGCTTCCGTAGCAGGAAGTCGCGGCAGCGCGACCTCGAGTGTGTATGGAGCCACGAAAGCGGCGGTTCGCTCGATGGCACGAACTTTCTCTGGCGCCTTCGTTGATCGCGGAATCCGTTTTAATGCCGTCAGCCCCGGGCCGATCGAAACACCGATTTGGAGCCGTGGAAGTTTACCCGCAAACGCGGTGGATGCGACCAAAAATGCCATCGCCCAAAGCAATCCGATGAAACGCTATGGAAACCCGGAAGAAGTTTCTGCAGCGGTTACGTTCCTACTCTCCTCTGAGTCCAGCTATGTTCTCGGAACGGAGTTGTTCGTCGACGGCGGAGCCAACCAACTCTAGGAGAAAAACATGCGCATTAGTGTTGAAGAAAAGCAAAAACTTCGTGAAAGAATTCTCATCGAGGCCATCCCGTTTCTGAAAAAAACAGGAGGCCAAGCAACACCGGTGGACGAGATCATGAAGCACGTCGGACTGACTTCGGGTGCGCTTTATAGTCATTTCAAATCGAAGGAGGACTTTTTTGTTCAAGTGCTGCTCAAAGAGTTAGACGAGCAATGCGAACGTCACCGCAAATCCATAGTGAAATATGGTGCTAAAGCTTTTCCACGCTTCATTGAAATCTATCTTGATGAAAAGCATATTCAAGGAGTCGGACAGGGGTGTGCGTTTGTGTCTCTCGGAGCGGATATGCATAGGCAAAAAGCGGCTATTCGGGGACTCTATGAAGAAAAAATAGAGACCTTGTTTGCGATGATTGCCGAAGGAATCCCGTCAGGCAGTAAAGAAGAGCGGCTGGCGAAAGTGCGATTTGCTTTTTCCAGCATGGTCGGTGCATTGACATTTGCAAGAACGTTTAAAAGTGCCGAAACAGCTCGTGAAATTTTAAATGCAACCAAAACTCAGTTGCTTAAAATGTTTTAGAAGAGGTTGTTATGAAATCCAAAGCTCAAGATGTTTATGTTCTCGGAAGCTCGCGTATTCCGTTTGTAAAAAGTCAGACGGCTTACAATGACGTCACCCGCAAAGATTTGATGGTGGGTGCGCTGAACGGATTGGTGAACCAACATGGCCTCAAGGGGCAGCTCCTTGGCGACGTTGCACTGGGGGCCGTGATGAATAGCTCCAAAGATTTTAATTTGGCTCGCGAGGCCGTGCTTTCGACGGAACTTCACCCCGAAACACCGGGATACAATGTGCAACGGGCCTGTGGGACGGGACTTGAAACCGTTTGGCAAATTGCTTTGAAAGCGCACACAGGCGCGATCGATCTTGGCATCGCCGGAGGTGTTGACACCAACAGCGATCTTCCGATTGAGGTTTCGCCCGAGATGCAAAGAGCCTTGCTAGATGCTAATAAGGCTAAAACGTTTTCTGAAAAAATGAAGGCGTTTAGTGGCATCTCTTTGCAAAATTTGAAACCGGTAGTTCCCAACGTGAACGAACCGAGAACTTTGATGTCGATGGGTGAACACTGCGAAGTCATGGTGAAAGAGTGGAAAATTTCACGGGAAGAGCAGGACCAGTTCGCTCTCGCCAGTCATAAAAACGGCGCGAAAGCTTACGACGAAGGTTTCTATGAAGATCTCGTAGTCCCTTTTCATGGAGTTAAACGAGATGGCACGCTTCGTGGGGATACTTCGTTAGAAAAGCTAGCGAAACTAAAACCCGCTTTTGACCTCGTCGCCGGGACTCTGACCGCAGGGAATAGCTCTCCGCTAACGGACGGGGCGGCCAGTGTATTGATCGGCAATGCCGACGGCACCGCAAAGATCGGAGCGAAGCCGCTTGCAAAGATCATCGATGTGCAAGTAGCGGCCGTCGATTTTGTTCATGGCGCGGGACTCTTGATGGCGCCGACGAAAGCCATCGCACAGTTGATGAAAAGAAATCAGCTGACGCCGGCGGATTTTGATTACTTCGAATTGCACGAAGCGTTTGCCGGGCAAGTCCTGTGTAATCTCAAAGCTCTTGAGTCCGAAAAATATTGTAAAGAGGTGCTAGGGCTTTCTTCCGCCGTCGGAATTTTAGATCGCAAGAAAATCAATACTGTGGGCAGCAGCGTTTCTCTCGGTCACCCTTTTGCAGCGACCGGGGCTCGCATTGTGGGGACGTTGGCAAAACTATTGGCCAATAGAGGCGGCAAACGAGGTTTGATTTCTATATGTACGGCTGGGGGAATGGGTATCGCCGCCATTCTCGAATCGGTCTAAGTCTAGGTTTGTTCGAACGGGGCTTGAAAACACCTCTTAAGCCCTTAAAATAGAGCTATGCGTATACTTATTTTCTCATTCGCCCTGGTGTCTGTTGTTTTATCTTCTAATGTTGCTCGTGCCGATGGCTATTTCAAAGCCGGGCTTTTGTACGTGAGTGATAAAAGTGGCTCTGAAGGAACTCCCGGAGATACAACGCGCACGTTGATGGATTTTGGCGCTGGCTACCAAGATCCCAAGGGATGGCTTTTGGGCGCTCTTTATTCATCGGATAAAACGTCCTCGGGCGGCAACTCTGTAGACCGAACTGCCATGGGGCCAACTATTGGCTGGATGGCGACGAAAGACAACGGCGCCTTCATTATGGCGACTTATTTGTATACCGCCACTTACAGTACCATGAACGGCAGTGGTTATAAGATAGATTTGGGTTACAAGTTCCTGATAGGCAAAGTCGGTTTGGGAGCTCAGCTCAGTAAGACCACCATCACATACGATAAGGCCAACGGCGCGGCAATGAGTCCGAAGTATATCGAAGACAAACTCGATCCATTTATTGTGATGATTATCACCTTCTAGATTCTCTGTTGCTCAACAAGATTCATTTGACGTCTTTCCGACAAGGGCTGAAGAAGTTTTCAAAAGCCTTTGTAATCTATCGATATTCCATTTTCATCCAATGACACTTTTTTAGAATCCCTTCGAAATAATGTTCATAGAGTTGCAAACCTCGGGAGGGTTTTCTATGGATATCGAAGTGAACGGCAAAAAATTTTCCGTGAATCTCGATCCGGATACGCCACTGTTGTGGGTGATCCGTGATGAACTCAACTACACAGGGACTAAATTTGGCTGCGGCCGCGCATTGTGTGGAGCGTGCACCGTTCACGTCGACGGCGTCCCCACGCGGTCTTGTTCTTTTCCTCTCAAAGCGGCGCAAGGAAAACATATCACCACGATCGAGGGCCTTGATGACCGTGTGACTCAAGCGGTGCAAAAAGCCTGGGTTGATAATTACGTTCCTCAATGCGGTTACTGCCAATCGGGCCAAATCATGAGTGCCGTGGCATTGCTCAGAAGTATTCAGAATCCCTCTGATAATGATATCGATTCGGCTCTTGGCGGTCATATCTGCCGCTGCGGAACTTATCAACGTATTCGCGCTGCCATTCATCAGGCGGCCGGGGAACTTGGGTGAGGTGATCCATGGAACAAGAAAACAGTTTGAATCGCCGTGAGTTTTTAAAAAATTCTGCCCTTGTGAGTGGCGGACTGATTGTGGCCTTTTATCTTCCGCCGCAAATGAATCGAGTGATGGCGCAGGAAGGGCCTCCGATCCTTCCGAAGACAAAGCAGAAATATCCGCCCAATGCATTCATTCAAATAGCTCCTGATAACTCCATCACGATGGTGATTAACAAATGTGAAATGGGACAAGGAGTGAACACCTCGATGGCGCAACTGATTGCCGAAGAGCTCGAATGTGATTGGACAAAAATCCGCAGCGTCTCGGCGCCTGTGGATCCTGTTTATAATCACACAGAATTCCCGATGCAGCTGACCGGGGGATCGACGGCGTTGCGGACGTCGTGGGATCAACATCGTGTGATCGGCGCAGGGATGCGTGAGATGCTTAAGGCCGCAGGGGCGCAGCGCTGGCGAGTCAATGTCGATGACGTGCGCGCTGAAAATGGTTTTATCATCAACAAGAAATCGGGTGCGAAGTTAACTTACGGAGACCTTGCGAATGAAGCGGCAAAAATTCCTTATCCAGAAAATCCACCTCTGAAAGAAAGCAAGGATTTTAAAATTATCGGTCAGTCGATGAAGCGCGTGGACTCCGTCGAGAAGTCCAACGGCAAAGCCATCTTTGGCATTGATGTTCGAGCTCCAGGAATGCTGTACGTGGCGGTGGCGCGGCCGCACCTGCAGTCGGCAACTCTGAAGTCTTATAACAATAAAGCAGCGAAGGCAGTTAAAGGCGTTGTGAAAGTTGTAAAGTTCGATAACAAAGTCGCGGTGCTGGCTAAGAATTCGCACATTGCAAGGGTGGCTTGCGATGCACTGAAGCCGGTGTGGGATTACAAACAGTTCTCCAAAGTGACGACGGAAAGTCTCATGACGGATTTTAAGAGCGCGGCTGACAAACCAGCGGTGATCGCACGGGAAGATGGCAATGTCGACGCCGCTGTAAAAAATGCGACGCAAACGATGACTTTTCAATATGAATTTCCGTTCTTGGCCCATGCCACGATGGAGCCCATGAACTGCACTGTGAACTATGACGGCAAAAAAGCCGAGATCTGGGCGGGCCACCAGATGCCGACAGTGGATCGTGATACGGCTGCGGAAGTTTTGGGACTTGCAAAAGATAAGGTGGATGTTCATACCGTCTATGCGGGCGGGGGCTTTGGTCGTCGCGCCAATAAAAATTCCGACTTTGTGGTAGAGGCTTGCAAAATTGCAAAAATCGTCAAGAAGCCGCTCAAGGTCGTGTGGTCCCGAGAAGATGATACACGCGGCGGTTATTATAGACCCATGGCCTATCACGAGGTTCGTGTAGGATTGGATGGCAAAAACAATCTTCTGACGTGGGATCACCACATTATGGTGCAATCGATTTTCGCACATTCCTTTATGGCCAACTTCTTCAAGGGGCCGGTGGAAGAAATTGCCGTGGAAGGAACCGCGGATACAGTTTATACTCTTCCTAACTTCCGAGTGAAACAGAGTTTAATAGAAACACCGTTAACCACCCTTTGGTGGCGCTCCGTTGGTAATACACACACGGCTTATGTAATGGAGACGGTGATTGATGAGCTCGCGGAAAAAGCGAACAAAGATCCGTTTGCATTCCGCCGGGAGCTTATAAAAAAATCGCCGCGCCATCTTGCCGTATTGGATTTACTTGAGAAACAAACCAAGCAAAATCTTTCGAAGCCTGTGGAAGGACGCGCGTGGGGACTCGCCATTCATGAATGCTTTAAAAGCGTCGTTGGTCACGTGGCTGAAATTTCGATCGAAAACGGCAATCCTCGAGTTCATCGTGTTTGGAGTGCCGTGCACTGTGGGCAAGTCGTCAATCCTGAGTGCGCGAAGACACAAATCGAAGGGGCCATCGCTTTTGGCCTTTCATCCTTGCATCAGCAGATTCAACTAAAAAACGGCCTGATTGCGCAGGGAAATTTCGACACCTATCCGGTGGTGCGTATTCAAGATATGCCTGTCGTGCATGTTGATTTTGTTCAAACCAAAGATCCACCGACAGGTTTGGGTGAGCCCGGTGTTCCTCCGGTTCTTCCGGCGATAGCGAATGCTTATTATCGGCTGACAAAAACCAGATTGCGTGTGCTGCCCCTGGGGACAGAGAGGAAGGCTTAACTATGAAGCAGTTATTCACTCGGTCCATTGGAATTTTTTTAGGTTCCTTGATATTGCCGATCGCAGGTGCAGCGCCCACTCAGAGAGAAGTGTCTCTCGCACATTTTGATCAGGCGGCCTCAGTGTTCATGCATCCGCGGTGTTTGAACTGCCATCCTGCCGGAGATCGGCCGCTTCAAGGGACCGACATGCATTTGCATATTATGAATGTTCAGCGCGGACCCGATGATCACGGTGCTGTCGGAATGAAGTGTGCCGCCTGTCATGGTGAGAAAAATAATAAATACTCTCTTGTTCCTGGGGCCCCCAAATGGGGGCTCGCGCCGAAAGAGCTCGCGTGGGTTGGTCTTTCAAAAGGTGATCTCTGCCGTCGCTTGAAGGATCCCACTCGGCCCGGAATGATGGCACATAATATGACTGAAGAAGAATTCATCAAACACAATGCCGAAGACAAACTCGTCGCATGGGGATGGAATCCTGGCGCGGGCAGAGAGCCCGTGCCGATGACTCAGAAAAAATTTGGCGAGATCGTTTCAAAATGGATTAAGTCCGGCGCTTACTGCCCAGAATAAACAACAAATGGAGACCAGCATGAAGGATCTTTTAGAAATCAGAAAATTCATCGAAGAAAATTCGCGCAAAACTGATATGGCGCTTTGTACACTCATTCGCAAAAGCGGTTCGGCTTATCGAGGCATCGGTAGTAAAAAGATCATTCCGCGCCGAGGTGCGAGCATTGGACTTTTGAGTGGAGGTTGCCTTGAAGGTGCGATTGAGCAAACGGCTCGCGAGCGTTTTGACGGAATGCCCTTTGTGGCCTCGTTTAGTACGTTGGCGGAAGAAGACCGCTTGATGGGATATCAGACGGGATGCCAAGGTGCGATTGAAATTCTCTTCGAGAAAATTCCGGCACGAGGAGTGAACGAAGATATTTGGCGCCGGCAAATTGATTTGATGGTTCCCTTCGGCGCGCATATTCGTCATGCGGGCGTCGCTGTGAAAACGGCCGGTGAAGGCATTGGTTTTCGTGAATTCGTGGACTCGCGAGATATTCCTGAAGGCTTCGTGTTTGAGCCTTGGATCGAGCCCGTTCATGTCGTGATCGTCGGCTGTGGTGCAGATGCTGATGCTTATTTGCCTTTGTTGCAGTCCTTGGGATGGACATTTCAATTTATCGACTATCGGAGCGGCCTCACCCGGGAAAATCGTTTTATCGGAGTGAAGGCCGAGCATGTTCCGCTTGCCGAAATTCCAGAGCATATTCCGCGAGGGAAGAGTGTTGCTGTGTTGTTGATGACTCACAACTATGAGGCGGATATGGAAATTCTACGGGGGTTAAATCATCATCGCCTGGGATACGTGGGTTGTCTCGGGCCCGAGCGCCGTTATGAAAGAATGAAAGCGGATCTTAGAAACATCTACGGTGAAACTCTGAGCGAGGAGCTGCAATCAGTGATTGCCGCACCGATTGGCCTTTTCATTCACAGTGGCTCGCCCGAAGCCATTGCGCTGTCTGCTGTTGCGCAAATTCAAAACAAGCTCGTGGAATCTGCGCGCGAGAGTGTGTGGACGATGATTCTTGCGGCGGGAGCGTCCAGTCGCTTCGGCGGTGTCAAGGCCTTGGCGGAGTGGCAAGGACAGAGTTTTATTTCGAAAGCGCTACGAACAGCGAAAACTTTTTCGGGCTCTTCCACGCTGGTCGTGACTGGCGGGCATGCGGAGAGCATTGTGCCGCACATTTCAGGAGCTGAAACGATATTCAACGAGAAATGGGAAGAAGGCATGGGCACTTCTATCGCGAAGGGTGTGAATGCGATTCTCGAAAAAGATCCGCAAGCGGGTTATGTTGTGATTTTGCCTGTCGATCAACCCTTAGTGGACTCGAAGCATTTGGAGAACCTCGTTCGAGCGAGTCAAAAGTCCGGCCGCTGTGTGTTGACGGCGGGAAAAGATTTTACGGGACCGCCTGCGGTTATTCCGAAAAATTACTTTAAGAACGCTCAGGGCCTTCACGGCGATCGCGGCTTGAAATCCGTGCTCGAGAGCGTCGATGTGATCACCATAGAGGAAATCTCCGCGGCGCGGGATATTGATACTCCGGCGGAACTTTCGTAAGCTTTTCGCACTCGCGGAAATTAAACGGGCCGCTCAGGGATAAGCAAAACATAGCCAGTGAATTTCTTCATCTCCTCCCGCTGTGCGGGAGGCATGAGGAAGCTTAATAGTTTTGCCCACCACGGATTCGGAGTTTTTCGGCCGAGCTTAATGGACTCGATGGTGTGATAGCGAATTTCTTTTGGCGCCCAGTGATTCTTTTTAAAGAAACCAAACCAATCCTGCGGATAGAACACCACCGGCGCGTTCTTCATCTGCTGCTGCCGACGGGCCGCTTGCATGTACTTATAAACTCGCGGCGAGAAGTAATCGACGATCCAGTAGTTGAAATGGTTTTGCGCGTGCAGGTCTTCTGCCAAGGTCGCCGTTTGTTCTTCAGTCAAGTAGGGCACAACTCCTTCCGTGAGGATCAAAACTTTTTTGGAGCTGGTATTTACGTCAGCGAAGAATTTTTGTCGTAGCCCGCGATCCGCGAGATCCATGGAGATTCTTTCGAGCTGACATTTCGGCATGTCGTTCGCGAGAATTTTCTGTTTGCGTTCGATCATCGATGGATAGTCGACTTCAATCCATCGCAAGTTTTTTGGCAAATTCATGCGATAAGGGCGAGCATCCAATCCGGCGCCCAAATTCAAAACCGTATCCACACCGTCAGCGATGAGTTTCTCGATGTAGTTATCTATAATGTAAGTGCGAATAACAACCGACCACGAAGTGTAGCGCATCGAAGGAATTTTCTTATGCATGGCTTCGGCGATCTGTCGGCCTTTGTCGCCACTGAGTTTCGCCGCATAAGGATCACGAAAAATCGCATCGGGCCGCTCGCTCTCGAGCGCGCGGTAGGTAGCAACCCACAGTGCCGTATCGGTCACATCACTAATCAGCAGATTCGGATCGGTTTGTGTCATTGCGGTGGCTCAGCCCCCACACCCCACACAGAAGGGCGCCAGACTTTTCCTAAAATAGGTCCGTACCAAAGACCGCCAAAGACAAAAGCCGCAATGATAGCGACAACGACGGTCAACCAATTGATGACAATGTGAGGTGTTTCCATAGATGCCTCCCTAAATATGAATTTATTATGGGCTTACTTCAGCGAACTAGGCAATCATCATCTCGCCGCAACTGCAAAATCATCAAGCCAACCGTCGATGCACAAAAAATTGCAAGCGCCGTAGGAAGACTTCCTTTGATATCTAAAAAGCCCACGCCTGCAGAAACGATGGAACCAATGCCCAGCTGTAAAAACCCCAACAGGGAAGAGGCCGCACCCACATTGGTTGTAAAAGGTTGCAACGCTAGGGCGGCGGCGTTCGGATAGGTTGCGCCGACACAGAACAGAATTAAAAACATCATGCCCACGGTCCCATAGACTCCCAGTGCATTTGTCAGAGTGCCTGCAAGGAACGCGGCACTGATAATCACCTCCGCCGTCAGCAGAATTTTAAAAATACGTTTTTCTCCGTATTTCTTTACGAGCGCCAAATTTAATTGCCCGCCGCCGATCATGCCAAAAACCAAGACTCCAAAGACGGCGCCAAAAGCTTGAGCGCTCAAACCAAAACCTTCCATAAATATTGCGGGCGAAGAAGCCACATACACGAACAGACCGGCAAAACCAAAAGAGCCTGCCAAGGTATAGGTAAAAAACTGCGGTTGCAGAAAGATGCTCTTGAAATTTTTAAGAATGGGTCCTGGGCTGAGCTTCACGGTCTTATCCGGAACATAGGTGTTCGGAATTACATACGCCAATAGAATCATGTTCAAAATTCCTAGACCTGCCAGCACCGCAAAAATCGTACGCCAGCTTGCCACCGCGACGAGCAGGCTGCCCACCGTTGGGGCGAGAAGTGGCGACACGCTCAAAACTAACATTAATAGTGAAAACACCTTCGCCGTTTGCTCGGGAGGAAAAAAGTCGCGCACCATCGTTGTCGACGCCACACCCGCGGCACATCCACCCAAAGCTGAAAGGAAACGGAATAGTAAAAGGGCATCAAACGACTTCGCTGTCATACAGCCAAAAGTAGCAAGCACATAAATGATCAAGCCCATGTACAACGGCTTCTTACGTCCGAAGCGATCATAAAGAGGGCCGTACACGACCTGGCCTAAAGCAAAACCCACAAAATAGAAAGAAACCGACAGTGCCATTTGTGCCACGGGAACGCCGAGGTCTTGGGCGATGCTCGGAAACGAAGATAAGTACATATCAATCGAAAAAGGCGTGAGTGCATTGAAGATACCGAGGGTGAGAATCAAAAGAGCATTTTTTTTCATGAGTATTTCCTGAATGACAGTGAGCTTATCAACGGATCTAATTTCTTCAATAAAAATCCTGATTTTCACGTTCGAATTAAATCAGCGTTATCGATTGGGACGAAAAAAATTCGTTGAACGCCTATAAACTAAATTTATAGACATACGTCCGATTGAATGGCGCTGCCACTCTGTCACAGTAAAGACACCACCTTATAGGAGTTTTCAAGTGAACAGAATACAGAGTTTCGTCGCACTATCGATTGCATGGACTTTTTCCGCGGGTTGCGTTTCGAATGCGCCTACCGTTGCAACTGCACCTTACATCGCGAACCGAGCCCCGGCGGCTTTTGGCGGACATTCTTATCGCCGCGATCGTCGTCCTAATACCGTGTTGGTCAAACTTCGCCCCGATGCAACTCGAGAACAAATGGCGGCTCTTCAAGCTTTGTATCACGATTTGGATCTCCGGCATGAAAAGCATCTCTTAAATAAGAGAATGGCTCGAATTAAAATTAGTGGAGCCTATGGGCAAAATCAAGAAGAGGAAATTGCAGAACAAATCAGAGCCACCGGCGCTGTTTTGTTCGCCGAGGCCGATTACGTGGTTCCCATGTCTGTCATCCCCAATGATCCATCTTATTCGAGCCAATGGCACCATGGAAAAATCGGCTCTGAAATGGCTTGGAATTACTCAACGGGAAGCTCTACCGTTCAAGTTGCGATGTGTGATTCCGGTTTTGATTTGAGTCATCCGGATCTGGCTTCGCAATTTGTTCTGCCTGGCTACAACACGGTCAAGGATAACAGCGAGATCGACGCCATCAACGGTCATGGGACCATGACGTCGGGGACTCTCGCGGCGATCGGCAATAATAATGTCGGCGTGACGGGAATGGCTTGGAATATTCGCCTCATGCCAATTCAAATCACTGATCGCGCCGATGGCGCTTCGACTTATTCTGATATTGTCGAGTGTATCCGCTATGCGAGTGATCACGGGGCGAAGGTTGCTAACATCAGTTATGATTACACCTACACAAGTGCGGCGGTCAGCGATGCCGCGGCTTACATGCGAGCTGCCGGTGGATTAGTCGTGGTTGCTGCTGGAAATGGAGCTGCAGATATTTCTTCTTGGGGGCCGTCGCCGAATCTGATTGTCGTGGGAGCTACGGACTCCAATGATTTGCTTACGACCTTCTCGAATTTCGGTACTCCTGTTGATCTCGTTGCGCCCGGACTCAACATTTATACGACGGAGGTTGGAGGCATCTATGGTTATGTCAGCGGTACTTCCTTCTCGTCACCGATCGTGGCGGGGACGGCGGCTCTGATCTACTCGTTGAATCCGTCTTTCACTGCGGCTCAGGTGGAACAATATCTTTTATCCAAAACCATCGACTTGGGTGCTCAAGGCGTGGATCCGACGTTCGCTGGCGGGCGCCTCTCGGCGGGATCGTCCTTGCAAGCGGCGGCTGCGGCAGCGGATACGACCGTGCCAATGATTAATATCACTGCGCCGGCCAACAATGCCACGGTCTCTGGCAATGTTGCTGTGACAGTGAATGCGACGGATAATATCGGTGTTGCTTCTGTTTCTTACTATGTTGATACGAATCTCATCGGCACCGTTACGAGTGCGCCGTTTTCATACACGTTAAATACGACAACTCTCGCGAATGGTTCCCACAGTCTTTCTGCAAAAGCAAAAGACTTTAACGGGAATAGCAGCACCGTGAGTACGATCACATTGAATGTCGCGAATGTCTCAAACAACTCTACACCCATTGTGCTAGATAATCTGGCCGCCGGTGCAAGCGATGCCGCTCATACTTTTGGTGGCAAATGGTGTAATTCTCCGTTAGCGGGATCCTATATGAATCCATCTCTTGTCAGTTGCGGCAATAGAACAGATACCTATCGTTTTATCCCCAATATTGCCAAGGCCCAAGCTTACAAGGTCTCTATTCGCTATCTCTCTAAGTCCTCATTCAGCGCCAAGGTCCCCGTGAAAATCCACTCGGCTGCAGGGAATCAGACCAAGCAAATTAATATGCAAACCGATGGCGGCGCATGGACTTCTCTTGGCGTCTATAACTTGAGTGCGGGAAAAAACAATTACGTTGAAGTAAGTGATGCCAACGGTATCGCCAATGTCGACGGAGTGATGTTCGAACCGCAATAGAGGCCTAGACGACAAAGAGATCTTTCAACTTAGAAGCAATTGGGTTTTCGATTTTTCTTTGTGCTGAAACTAAAAAGAATTCTTCGGAAACCCCTTGCACGCGGCCGACTTCGACAAGTTCGCCGCGATCTACTTGCTCCGTGACCGTGTGCGGAGCTGCCGGCATCAAGCCCATTTCGTTAGCGGCCATGAGTTCTTTCACTGAGACATCCTGGCTCTCAATAATAATATTCAGTTCAATGCCGTGAAGCTTCGCCCAGTGTTCAAGATCTTGGCGAAGTTTACTATCGTAAGTTGGCAGGATGAGGGGTTCGCCCGAAAGAGATTTTGGAAAACCTTTTTTGAGATTTCTAAACTTCGGCGCGCCATAAAAAGAAATATTTTTTTGATAAATCGATTTTGGATACAGGCCCTTGGCATCCGCTCCAGTTGGTAGAAAGTTTGTGATCATCAAATCCATACGATGGGAGGTGAGTTCGCGCAAAAGCTCATCGGACTTTCCTTCAGACAAAGTGATCTGGCACGGAGATATCTTGAATGCTTGTTTCACCAGTTGCAGAACGATTTGCTTTGGAACGGTGTCGAGCGCCCCCAAGTGAAGTGAAGGTTTTAGTGGACGTAAGCGATCATGCAGAACTTCGTACATCTCCGAGCCCATGCGAAAAATAGTTTTCGCATAATCCAAAGCGACTTTGCCTTGCTCGGTGAGGATTAGCTTCTTGTGCTGTCGTTCAAAGAGGAGAACGCCTAAAGTATCTTCGAATTGTTTAAGCTGCGCTGAAAGAGTCGGCTGACCGAGGCGCAATTTTTCTGCGGCCTTAGAGACAGATCCTTCTTCCGCGATGGTCATAAAGTAAAACAGATGGTGATAGTTGATCCAAGGATTCATAGATGTCCTTATAATGCTTAAAAAGCATGTATCTTATAAAGCAATGCTAATCAATATTTTTATCGATTTGAGCAATATTGAAAATACGGCGATAAAGAAGGGGAAGCAAGGAGCTTTGCAATGTTACTCTTCCCCTTTGCCGATTACTGGTATTTTTATGTCGGCTTTATCGTCTTCATTCTTATTGTCTTAGCTTTGGACCTAGGCGTGTTTCATAAGAAAGCTCACGAAGTCAGCTTTCAAGAGTCTTCGATCTGGACGACAATTTGGATCAGTCTCGCTTTTGTTTTTAGTTATTTCTTTTATCAGTTTTCTCTCTACAAGTTTTCGACCGATCCGCGCTATTTGGCGATTCCTGGATTTGATCCGGGCCTTCAGGCGAAAAACTCAGCCCTCGAGTTTCTCACTGGCTTTGTTGTTGAGAAGTCCTTGGCCATCGATAATATCTTCGTTTTTGCCGTGGTCTTTGCCTATTTTGGAATTCCGAAAATCTATCAGCACCGGGTCCTCTTTTGGGGTATCCTTGGCGCCCTCGTCTTCCGCGCGATTTTTATTGCCCTGGGCTCGGTGCTGATGGCCTATGAAGGGGTCGTGATCTTTTTCGGTGCGTTGCTGATTTTGACAGGTATTAAGATGTTCTTCGCTGGAACTGAAGAGAAGGATTTGAGCAAAAACTTTGTCATTCGCTGGTTGAAAAAAGTATTCCGTATTCACCCGGTGATCGAGGGTCCAAGTTTCTTTCTTAAGAAACAAGGCCTGCTTTTCGTGACCCCTCTCTTTTTAGCCCTGATCTTCCTTGAGCTGAGTGACATTATTTTCGCCGTCGATTCAGTTCCAGCGATTTTTGCTCTGACCAAAGAGCCGTTGATTGTATTTACTTCGAATATCTTCGCGATTCTCGGATTGCGCTCGATGTATTTTATGCTGGCGGGTGTGATGAGTCGCTTTGCATATATTAAATACGGCCTGGCTTCGGTGTTGTTGTTTGTCGGTTTGAAAATGGTTTGGTTGAACCACGCGTTTGGTGGCAAGTTCCCGATCGGCTTGTCGCTCGGAATTATCGGCTTCTTAATTGGTTCGTCGATCGTGGTTTCTGTTGTGATCGATCGTCGACGGCAACGAGAAAAGGTAGCAGGTCGCTTTTCCTGATTAAAACGAATGTCGTGGCTCCGCCGAAGTGGCTCCATCCATGTGAATTGGGGCTATGCCGCCCCAAGCCCCGCTACTGACGGGCATCGTGCCCGTCAGTTCGATGTATTTTTGGATGGGTATGGTTTTCAATTTAAAAAACTATCCGTTCTTCTGAATGTAATCTTCCAACTTGTCGAAAGATCCTGTCCAGCCTTGAGTCATGCCAGCGCGTTCTTTGAGGAACGTTGCAATCTCCTCTGCGGTTGCGTGGCCGGCAACTTCCCAGTTGATCGTCACACGAGTTTGCTTTGGCCCTTCAGCCGTGAGAGTCACGGTAGTGAGCATCTTTTCAGGCCAAGTTGGGGCCATAGGGTGGCGGGCGATTTTCCCGTCTTTATCCGCAAAGTTTTGCGTGTAGACGATGCGGTTCGGGCGATTCATTTCCAAGTACTCCACGTGTCCGTACATTTTGAAGTCTGAATTGTACATCGCATAGAAAGACTTGCCGCCAGGGCGGATGTCTGCGCGAATGAATTCCATTTCCATTCCTGTCGGAGGCAGCCATTTTCCGAAATGCTTCGGGTTCGTCCACATCTCGTACATGGTTTCGATGGGGGCGTCGAAAGAGCGATTGATAACAAAGGTGTCTTTGTGATCAATTTCTTTATTGAGGAACTCCGCCAAGCGATCCCACGTCGAATTTCCGCCAGCTTGCTTGATAAATTTTTTGGTTTCTGCGGCTGCTTCCGCTGTGGGCAAGGCCATCGTCATTTCCATCGTGGTTTTACCTTTGTTTTCACTGAAAGTCACAGTCACGCGGAAAAGAGGACCCTGTGTATCATTGGCGCCGTGATCGTAAACCAAGCGAGCGTGTTTTTCGACTTCGAGGTAGGTCGTCTTATTAGGCCAGTCTTTGCCATCCGGTCCGTGCATGGTGTAGTCCCAATATCCGCCGGTGCGAATGTCCTTCCGGTGGGTGGTGATGGTAAAGCCGCGCGGGCCCCACCACTGTGCAACTTGTTTTGGATCGGTCCATGCATCCCAGACTGCTTTCACAGGAGCGTCGTAGACGCGGGTAATGTAAAGTTCATTCGGCTTATTTTTTGCGGCCATGTTTTTTTCCCTTCGCTTTGGTTTTTGCTTTTTCTTTGGTTGTAACGGTCTTTAAATATTCTTCGAGGCGATCAAAACTTGCTTCCCAGAATTCGCGATAGTGCTCCATCCAGTTCGAAGCTTCTTTCAGGGGAGCCCCGTTGAGTTTGCACGGCCGCCATTGGGCTTCGCGAGTTTTGGTAACAAGCCCGGCCTTTTCCAAAACTTTGAGATGCTTTGTAATGGCGGGGAGACTCATGTCCTTCATAAAAGGCGCCGCCAAATCGGAGACGTTCGCTTCACCTTGCGAGAGGCGGGCGAGGATCGCTCGTCTTGTCGGGTCCGCGAGGGCGGCAAAGGTTTGGCTGAGTTGATCTTGCATCATATTATACCTATCGGTTAATTAACTAGTAAGTTAAATATAAGACAAAAGCAAATTCTCGTCAACTAGGGGATCTTGTTTAGAGACGTCGAGCTCTAAGTGTTCGAAATCAATGAGGAACAAGATCTAGGTCGAGGCGAACTTGTTCCTCTGTTTTGTTTGCCATAAGCTAAAGTCACTCATAAAAAGGAATACAGAATGTCAAAAGTCATTAGGGCTCTTCTTGGTAGTTTTTTGTCTTTAACGATTACTTCAACCGCATTTGCGGGTGACATGGGCATGGGGCAAGCGCGTTTGTTCCTCGGCGCGGCTCCGGTGGATCCTAAGGATGTCAACGCCGCATTGACCGCTCAAAGTATGAAGAATATCAAAACGTCGAATCAGTACGGCCTCGAAATTACTTTTCAGACACTTCAGTATCTTCAATTGGGTCTTCGCTACAGCCATCACTATATTAGCCAGGACGAGGATCCTTCTAACGAAGCTACGGACTACAAAACCGACATGTCTCAAGATGCCATGATGGGTGTCGCGCGTGTGCCACTCATGAAAACGGACTACATGAAACTCGATGTCTTCGCAGCGGCGGGTATTAACAGCACGGTTGCGACTCTCAAGACGGCATCTGTCGACGGCAAACTCGAGAAAACTGGAAGCCCTTACTACACGGCGGGCGCGTCCGTGGCTTTCGGTTATAAGCAATATTATCTTTTCTTCGAAGGTGGTTATGAGGGCAATAAGGTCGATGATCTTAAGCCTTCCGGCAACATGCCTAACCCCGTCACCAGTATCGATCTTTCCGGTTCGTATTTCTTAGTCGGTTTCATGTTTGATGGCATCCCTATATTCTCAAAGTAGAGCTAGGGAGTCTCTCGTGACAAAAAGAATTTTGTTTTCCGCGATCGTGATGTTGTCTCTAAGTGCTTGCGGATTAAAAGTGATCAATCCTAACAATAAGAATCCTAACGAGGGCACCCTTGCCCTCGATGTTGACAATGTCGGCGTGAAAGTCGTCAGCACCTACAGCTGCAAAGTCGAGTCCATGGGCAATCGTTTTTGGGGCATGGGTAAAACCGAAGAGGATGCTCGCAATGAAGTCATGGCGAAATGCCGAGACAAAACTATGATTTCTTTTTGCAAGGTCGAGAATGTGACTTGCGTGAAGAATTAGTTCTGCTATTGCGAGAGCGTTTTAAGGGCTGCATCGACAAGAGGTTTGAATCCCGCCTCATTCAGATTCACAAGATCCGTCAGCGGCTTCTTTTTGGTTACTTCCCGGATAACTTGAAGACCTAAGCAGTATCCACGTCTTGGTACAACATTCTTAGTAGGGGTTGAAAACCAATCTCCATACAATTCACTATAGTTGGGTTCATTCCGGCCTTTAGGAGCCAGGGTTATATACTCTAAAGCCATATCGCGCACTTTGGATTTCTGAGCGCAATGCTTGGCAAGTTCGTCATCCATAAGTGCCACGGTATCAGTCGTCCCAGGATTTAAGTGAATGCTCATCCATGTTGCGAAGCCCTCGAACCATAGAGGAGAGTAAAACGTTTTTTTAATTTCCGATTCTGGGATTTTTGAGAATTGATAGACATGAAAAAACTCATGAGAGAAAAGCGAATTGAGATCGTCTTGACTGAGGGCTGTCATATCCACGCCAATAAAAAGAGCAGACTTGTTGCCAAGAGCTAAACCACGGCCGTTATACCTTAACAGGGAGGGCAAGAAGACAATCGGAGTGTCCTCTTGAAGATCGGGAAATGCCTGTTTAAATTTTGCGATCTGATTTTGTGAAATATCTCCGGCTCTATCAAACAAGTCCCACATCGCAGATTCGAATTTAGGCAGCTCCTTAAAAAACTTAATCACGCGTAGTTTCCTGCTTGCCGCGCAGCCAGGTTCTTTTGAGCTGCAAGACTCAGCTTCGTAATAAACTTCATATTTGTTTTCAAAATCCACCCATCCAAGCCACTGCTCTTCAGGCGTTGAAGCGCGGTACTTATTTACGTAGGCTTTAAAATCAGGACCCATGTTGATGAGCTGATAGTCGGCTGAGTAGGCGCTGAACGTGATTGCAAGGAAGGAAAAAAAGAGAACGATTTGTTTCATTTTGTGTCCATAGCTTTTGTTTTTCGATATCAAATCTTAGTTTTTTTGAAAGATCCAGAGTTTATTTGTAGGTTCTTTGAAGTTCGGTTTCATAAATCCCCCGGGCGGCGATCACTTTTTCCGTTGAATTGATCGGGCGAACCTCCGTGAGCTCCCAAGAATAGTAACCGGGCTCCCAGCGGGAGGCGCAGGCCGCGGGAATATCTGACTCCAAATATTCTCGAACTTTCTTAACTTTGACGAGGGCGACGGCGAAGCCATCGGGATCTGTTTCGCCGTCATTGCGGAGAAATTTTTTGTTCTCGACGATCAGCAAATCCTCATGAAAATCCGCGGGTGGCAGCCATGAGCGAACTTCAATCGTCTTTTCACCACGGGCAATCTTTGTGCCGCCTGGATATACGATGGAGAGGGTTTTAAACTTCATGGGGGCCCCTTTTTTCGAGAAGTCTTTTTGCGTACCTCAGGGGTAGGTAGATATAAAGAGAAAAATAATTTTCCAAAAAGCGTCGTAAATTATCTGTTCATCTCTATTGAGTATCATAAAAATCTAGACTAGTTCTTCTAAAGTTTCTCGAAATAGACTCCAAACATAAGGAGTCCGAATCTGTCGAGCTTGGTTATCCAAGAAAAGAAAAAAGGGGAGGTAAAGCAGGAAACTGAAGGCGCCGAAAAAACCGATTTCGACGTGACCATTACCCCATCTAAAGACGGCAGTCTGTCTGTCGACTACCACTATAAAATCACGAGAAGCGGCAAAAGTTTTGAGTTTGGTAAGACGGCTACAACGATGAATCTCGAAAAGTCCGAGGTGACAACCCTCAAAGACTCTGCTGGAAACGATCTCCAATTTACCCTCACGATCAAGAAGATAGCCAAATAATTAAGCATACTTAGCCCAATCCGCGGGCACTTCGTGGGGAACCTTCCGAGTTCCTCGAAATTTCCGGAATATTTTTAATTTTCTTCAATAATTCGGGTTGACATAAAGAGCACTTTCTAAGAGATTAGCAATCCTTGTAACGGACGTGGTTCGCTAGCTCAGCTGGTAGAGCACTTCACTTTTAATGAAGGGGTCGATGGTTCGAATCCATCGCGAGCCACCATTTTACTCACTTCGGCTCTGTCGAAGTAACTGTATTTTTCCTAAGCACGTTCCCATCGTCTAGGGGCCTAGGACACCTCCCTTTCACGGAGGATACAGGGGTTCAAATCCCCTTGGGAACGCCAATCTAATTCACTTCGACTTCGTCGAAGTAGTTTCTAAAGAATCTCTTTCTTAAATCATTCAATATAAATTAGAAAATGGAGTTCAGGCAAGCATCTGTGCTACAGTATCATCATGCAATCAAAGCTTTCAGAAAATGACCTTAGCAAAGCAGCAGACCTTCTTGAGGTCAGTGCTCTTCAAGAGCGCTTGCAGATGTCGTTTGAAGAGCGTATTGAAGCTCACGAAAATTCCAGACAGTTTTTAGAAGATCTCAAACTTGCCGGAGAAAAAGCACGTGCAAAATCTCATTGCAATCAAGCAGTCTATGACAAGACCAAAAGATCAAGAGACACTTCGTCAGCTTTTAAAAATTAAAAATCTAAAAAATACTTAGAACAATCGAACCAAGTTTTTAAACTCATCCTCGGTTACGGAGTCTGAAATACAAAGGCTTTGAGCTACTTCAGTTCTGTCAGCAATTTTAAAATCTTCGTGACCGACTCTTCCGCCTTTGGATGACCTGTATTCGTATTGATAGTGAAAATGCGATTTAGGTTCGGAGCGATCGCAACAATCGCATAGTTCATTGTATTACTTCCTGCCATGGCGAACGTAGTTCCTTTTGCCCAAGGTCGTTCCATGCGTCCGATGGAACTATAGGTATAAGGACCTTCGCCCGCATTGCTGAGAAGCTTAGTGTATGTCGCTGAACTTAAATAGCCTGAGCTAACTCCTTCGTTGTTAATAAAAAGAGTTAAGAACTTGCGCCAATCTTTTGCGCCACAATGAACCGTACCTGCGGGACCAAGCGCAGGAGGATTGTCAGCATGTATTCCAGGTGCGATCGATTGAAGTTGATTGTTCTCTAACTGATGAGACCATGGCTGCAAAGCTGATTTTGTGTTTTCAATCCCGGCGGGACCGAATCCGCAAGATGCCATTCCAAGTTTTTGAAACATATCTTTCTTGATGGAATCCTCCCAACTCATTGATCTTATTTTTTCTACGATCCAACCCAGCACAACGTAGCCACTGTTACTGTATTCAAATTTTGTCCCCGGTTGAAAGCGAACGGGCATCTTTAAAATAGCCCTTACTAACTTATCTCTCATGACCTGTGGACTCTGCTTATCTGTGTAGAGAGTTGGCCACAACTTACCGCCATCAGGTTCAGTTACATCTGCTAGCCCAGAACTATGGGAAAGTAGTTGCTCGATCGTGATCGTCTTAACTGTCGGATCAAGATCAAAACCTGCTGGAACGATGTCTGCTAAGCTTGTTTTCCAATGGATGGCCTTTTCATCAACAAGACGTCCAATCAAGAAAGCTGTCATTGGTTTTGTACACGAACCAATATGCCACTTGTCTTCAGAAGTGATAATTTCCTCGTGTCCTTGAGCGCGAATTCCCTTCGCGTATTCAAAGACGGACTCTTTGCCTTCAGTCACAACAACCTGCAGTCCTGGCATTTGCGATTCGACTTGAAGGTCATTAATTTTTTGTTCCAATGTTTGCATCGAGGACTCCTTTGAGTTTGCAATAAGTCGTTTTGAAGCACAGGCTGTTTGGCTTATGAAGAAAAACAGAAGAGTCATTAATTTCAACACTTTCATTTTGAAGCCCTTTCTTTTTTAATTTGAATTTTCTTAAGTGGGCCGTAATCCACCGAGTGCGGATAAAGACTGACGTTTAATGCATAAACAGATTGTCCATCTGTAGATCTGGATGAAAATTCCTCAATTAATTTTTCGAGTTTCTTTGCAAACTCTTTGAATGTCGTTTCATCAATTTTAGATCTCTTAATCAGGCCGATCACCAGATCTGAATCATCCGGGTTAAGTTTCGGAATAGAGGCCGACAAATCATTTTTCAAAAATGAGAGAACTTTAGAGTTAGCTCCTTTGGTTTCTTGATGAATTTCAAAGGTGCGGGCTTTCGCAATGTAATAGCGCTCGACAACTCTGCCGATATCTCGTTCCTCATGAACTTTGATGAGGCCGGCATCCTGCAACTTCCGAAAGTGATGAGTTAGGTTTGCAGGATGAACCTCAAGATCACGAGCCACTTGAGTGATCGTCATCGGCTGAGAGGTCAGCATACCTAGCACCTTACTTCTTAAAGGGTGAAGGAACGCTTTGCGGGCTAGATCTGTTGTAAGGACTTCTATTTCCTTCATTGGCAGATCATTAGAATTATTTCTAATGATCGTCAAGAGAAAAGAATCAGCCAAAAAGTGATGTGAGATGCAATATAAGCGTATTCCAGCAACTCAGTTCTAAGACCCGGTACCATTGAACGCCAAATCTTGCCTAATCGGTATATTTCCAATACAACCCATCAATTATCGGTTCGATAAATAGAATCAACAAGCTTACTTTTTCTTTACGATCGAACCAAAAATTATGAGATGTAAATTGAACCAACAAAAAAAATGCTTACCACATTGGCGAACGTTTTTATTATCAATGGTCTTTGGTGGCTTACTTTGCTCGACATCCAACGCGCAAGTGGACGCATGCCGAACTTCGACTCCCGAATGCAGGCAGGTTATTAGTTTTGGGAGCAACCGAAACTTTGAACTCTATCGAAATTTTGATCTAAGCCTTGAAAACAGCAATATTAAAAAACTTGTTGTTATCGTTCATGGTGTCGGTCGAAATTTTGGCAATTCGTTTAGTAGAATAATCTCTGTCTATTCTACAAGGAACGAAATGGACTCAACATTAATTATCGCGCCTCATTTTTTAGCTGATGTAGACTCTCCAGCAAATGGGTTCTTGTATTGGGGAACTCATGACTGGGTTTCAGGCAATGACTCACTTGATCCTAGTCACATGAGCTCTTATGAGGTCATGGACTTGTTGTTGAAAAAAATTTTTGACGAAGGACACTTTAGAAATTTACGACAAGTTATTATCACAGGATTATCTGCCGGGGGCCAATTCACAGATCGATTTGTATCGGCAAGCGCCACTGAGCCCATGTACCAGCAGCTTCACTTTCGCTACATAATTGCAAGCCCATCATCATATCTTTATTTCGATGATAATAGGTACGTGGGCGGAACTAAATTTGAACCGCCGAGCAATCCTCAATGTCTATTCAATCAATATCGATATGGTCTTGATAACCGAAATAGGTATATGAGCCAGATTTCAGATACTCAAATTAAGAAAAACTTTTCTTCACGCGATGTGGTCTTAGCTGTTGGCGATCAGGATGACGCCACTTCTAAGCCAAATCCACCCATTCCTAATGACCCAAAGGATGGCGCAGACCTCGATGTCAGTTGCGCCGCCGAATATCAAGGAGCCAGCCGATTGGAGCGAGCGAAGATTTTCGCCAGTTATTTAAATTTCACCTTTCCAGGGCAGCAATTTCCATTGGTTATTGGAAATGGAATTGCTCATCAACTCAAACTTTACGCCTCGCCCGAGATTCAAAATTGGCTCTAAATTGTTTCCTATCGAGCGTGATCTTCGACGAGCTGATAGAATCTAAAAATGTTTCGCGCCTGGACTTCTACATTATTCATGGCCGTAAATTCTTGTGCTTCTTTAATAGCAGGCACAGTCATGTCAGCTTCCTGAATTGATTTTTCAATTTTGAATATTTTTATGCTTTGAAACTGGGCTCCCTGATTCGCCAATAATTCGAGATAGGGGCGGATATCAGTCAATGCGCCACTCGTTGTCTCAACAACAAGAGTTTTCTGCGCACCCGTGAGAGTCAAATTTATTTCCGCTCTTACAAAGGGAGCAGAAACATAGTGATCTACAATATCATCCCATATGGCATCCGCGACAACAGCGCTGTTTTCGTTCGGCGCGAATTCTTTTTGCTTAAGTTGAAAAACTTCTTTTGGTAATTGTGAGAAATCGGGGCCGCGTTCGCTCATTGCGCTGTAATCGGACATTTTTGAATTCGAAGTCAGGAGGCCGCTAGGACGCCCGGTGGATCTGCCAACTTCCAGAAAGTCTTTTCTCATTTCTTCAATGCTTGAACCTCTAGCCTCAAGAAAAGTCATTTTTTCTTGCAAGAACCTTATGTATATTTCGCTATTCTGAAGCTCAGACCTCATTGCTTCTAAATCATTTTTAAATTCTTGCAAGAAAGCCGCGACGATTTTCCCGCGGACCTCTTTTGAAGGTGTGCCTGAAATATTGTTAGCCTTCAGGTAGTTCTCGACAAAACTCATCGGCACGACTTGAGTACTCAGGTGTTTTAGGCTGAGAGTGCCAAAGGTGATCCCGACATTTTCTTTAAAACTTACAGACAGAGATTTCGTTTGGCTCTTTTCAAGGTGAAAGTTAACCAACGCAAGCGCGTCCTCATAAATATCGAGGGTTCCCTTTTGAATTCTCTTAAGCTGTGTTTTTGCGTTAGCGAAAGTGAATTCTCCGCTGCGGGCAAACTGACGAATGGCGATCAGGCGGTACATATGGCCTTGATGCCAAGTTGCGACCTCCTGGAGATTCATATAATTTTCGTAACCACTTTTTGATGATGTACTCCATGGCCACTTAGCAGAAGGCCATTTCAGCATTGTACCATTAAAGAATGGATACTTGCCCTTTTTTTCTTTACTGGACATCGCTGCATGGCGAATTTCATGCAAGAGAACGAAATCGATTTGTCCAGTAGTGCCGGTATAATCAGAAACGTAAATCGTTTTTGTACTTGATTTGAAGGCACCTTGTGTGCCAGATTTTTCTAAGAAGTGCGGTGAATAAACTAATTTAACTCCATACTTATCCATCAGATTCTTACTAAGAACATTTAATTCAGAACTACCCGAAGTTGCAATCTCCAGAACGCTTTGCTTCTTAAAAAATGGAAGAATGGATTTTTCAGTTGTTTCTTTAAACTCTACTTTAACGTCCTTAAGATGAGTTCTTGCAAACTCGTATCTTTCATCAGGTTTTTGTAACTCGATGAATTGGGCCTTCAACGCAGTTTTAAAATCTGGAAATATTTCCAGCACCGGTTTATTCATTTGCGATAGGGGACGCCCCCCACTTTCGCCGAATATGCCGGAGCAAAGCGGAGCACTATAAGAAGGCAATGAAACGGCGAAGACACTGAATAGCGTGATAAGTGATGAAATTCTCATACAATCATAAACAGCAAATGGCATGCCGTCTGTGATATCTATAAAATGAAGTTTCTTGCCGAAGGTGACGAAAAAAGCTTTATGAGCGATTAAGTAATAGGCGTCTCAAAATGAGATCTGATGCTGCTCTAATCAGGCATCTTCCAGCAACTCAGTTCTAAGACCCGGTTCAGCCTCAATAGTTGCGAAATATATCTGCGCATCTGTTTCCAGAGGCACCGGTTTTTCTTGATTTCTGAGCAGCCGTTTCGAACAAGTCCGAGGGCGTTTTCCAATCTCGTACCAACGTTGTTCGCAGGTTTTCCACTAATTGCTTTTTTTGAGATTCACTCCAAACTCTCGAACTTTGAATACTTGATAGTAACGATTCTAATACGGACATTCCGTAGTCCTTTTTTAGTCGGAAAAATAGTGTGAGTAGATAGCCGTAGTTATTGAGAGCCAATTCAGATCGGAGCTCGTTGCGAGAATAGTCCAGCACTTCATAAATTGGTTGGTCAATGGAACCAATTTCAGCTAGTTGCCACTGAGCCGTGTCGAGCCAGCGAACATTATCACTCCGGCTGCTGAAGATAAAATCGTGGTCGATATCAATGGCAATGCCACGCTCAAGAGCCATATTGATCATTTGTCCAATTTGGCTTAATTGTTTTGGACTTGGAGAACGCCATGATAGCCCTCGCTCTAAAAGAGTTTTGCTTCCCCATCCTTTAAAAGTGAAGGTATCCCTTTCGCCCGGAAACATTTCTTCCATCTGGATGAAGTATCCTATTGCTCCTTGCTCATTCGTAATCTTACCGGCCCTGTAAATTCGAGGGCCACCAATACCAGATGCTAAGAGCATGGCAAAAACCTCTCTCCGAAAGGAGCTATCATTGCTATATCCGTTTGAATCGGGAAAGATAGTTTTTATCAGCGTCGGCTGTCCGTTTACCGTAGTTCGGTAAATTGCAGAATGAAGAATACCCTTTGTGTGCCACCGATTGGGGATGGAGAATGTTTCGGCCTGTGCCCCGGAGAGCTCATCAAGAGTATGGGTTGTGTGCAAATCCAATATTGAGTTAGTCTGCTGGCGAATCGATTCAGCATAAGACGGTATTTGCGCATGGACAGACGAAGCGCCCAAAGTCGCAAAAATGGTGAGGCAGCCGTATATAAAATAGACAGCTCTTTTCATTACCTTCTTGTAGACGATAGAATCATCCATGATTTAAGTAATTTGCAAGTAGTAGACCATGCAAGCGGTGGGATTTCAATATATCTGCTGGAAATGGTCTCAGATTTTTCCATGAGAATATTTATGTTATTCATTTGAATCTCTGAGCTTTGTTGGCGACAGAACGAACAAAGTCGGCTTGAGGACCTGTGAATTTGAATGTCGGATTTCTTTTTTCAAGTTGGGCCAAAAGTGATTCGAGTGTTTCACCTAAAAGAAGATGGGCTGCCATCAGCATTGTAGAGGTGCGACCAATTCCGGCCATGCAATGAACCGCGACACCTTGAGCGTTTATTTGAGCTTCTTCAATGATCTTCGCCAACTCAATAGCTTGTTCAAATTTGGGAGCTTGCAGATCGTCAATCGCCAGGTGATGAAGGTCAAAGTACCGGCCCAACTCTTCTTGCTGATTGTGATTTTCAGTCAACGTGATGATAGAGCCGATCTTATTGTCTTTTAAGAACTCGATCTCAGATGTGAGTCGTGAGCTGCTTAGCTTAAATGAAATTTGCTGGTCATCGATTTCCAAGTGTTCAATGCAATTTGTGCGATCAACAACTTTTTGAAAAACTTCTGAGATTTTCCCTGATTTTTCAAAGTCATTGCAGATACGGTGAAAGGACTCGTCATCAACTTTGTGAAAGCCTCTAATTTTTGAACCGTATTCTTTGAAGTGCCGTTTGAGTGATTCAACAGGTTCAGTGCCACAGGATCTCTGGCCAATCCACCCAAAAATCAGCGTCTCATCGAAAGGTAAGTCGAACCAACGAACGCCGTTAAATCCAGGGCGCGCCATCCCCGCAATAGTGCTGTCTTTGAACCACCAAAATGCTTTCATAGGGCCTCATCTGATCGGGAGTTTCAGGGTTTTTATACACAAATGGATGGCTTTTGTCAGCCTGATACACACGTGCTATAGAAAAGATCCAAGACTCTTTGTCCGCTTTTAAAAAGCAATGTTCTTAAGAAGTAGAAACAGGCAATAGAGCACGTATAAGTTTCGTAGGGCGTTAAACGCTCGGCGCAGTCAATCTTATGTTGATTCTTTTTGTGCCTGTCCTACTATTTTTTGTCGACAGTCTCGAATAAAAACTAGAGGAGTTTCAACTATGAGAATCTTAGTTATGACATTGTTTTGCGGTCTATGTTTCGGCGTAGCTCACGCGCAAACCCGTTCTTTTGATGATAGCAAACCGATTTATCAAAATCTCAAAAGTCAGTACGACACCGACGAAAATTCAATTCGTCAGATCGCAAATGGAAAAATCGCAGCGATAGATCAGCAGATTCAAACTCTTCAAGGTGAGCTGCAGAACTGCACTGACTTTGATTGCCGAAAACAAAAAACCAATACCATTAATAGTCTTGAGGCTGACAAAAAGGATTTAAACACAAAGGCTGATGTTGAAGTCATGGAGAAAGCGAAAGTTTTCTTGAAAAAGGCGCAGGAGATTGCCGTAGATGCCTTTGTTTTTGAAACACTTCGAATAGCCGTTGCAGACTCTCAGTATGAGCACTTTGCTGACAAGGGAACGACTGGCTGTGGTCAAGCTGATTTCTTAGATTATTCTATCAGCCCAAGTCGCGCGATGACCTGCAAGCAAATCAACGTGGAGTTTAAGCATGGCCCTAAATTCTATAAGATGAGCACCGCTGTCGGTCTGCAATATGCGGGCAATGATCATTCGGGAAATAGCCAAGGCATTATCACCGACAGAGAGGTCAACACAATCAATAGCGTCTTCGGACTCACCACAACGGAGTTTATGGAGGGCGCGGGGCCTGGTAATTTGTTTGGTGGAAAATTTTCAAGCAGACGACCTGAATGGAGCCAAGTTATTTTCGACTATTATGGTGGATCTGCTCGATACTACACAATGTATAATCCATATTGGGTTGGCCATTATACAGTCTCAGTCGAGTCGTACTAACAACTTATCCGCGATTCTTTCTGCAAGCGCCGTAATCGTCAGCAATGGGGTTGCGGCAAGGGAGCGCGGGATGATGGCTGCGTCTACGACGTAGAGGTTTTCGTGGAGGGTGCCGTTGGCTGAGAAGACTTGGCCCTTGTCGTTGACTACGCCCTTGGAGGCGTTTTCTCCCATTGGGCAGCCGCCTAATGGATGTGTCGCTTGGATTTTTTGGCCGAAGACTGTTGAGCGCGGGTTTGGGATGTAGATGCCGCCGTTGGCTTCGGTGAATTTTTCGAGTGTTTGATTGATGTGCACGAAGTTTGGCTCTTTTAAAACACCGGGCCAGACATATTCCGTGCTGTCCGTTTCTTTGTCATAGACATACTTACCGCTCGACGAATCGTGGCCGCAGGCGAAGTAGAGCATGGAATGATTTAAAGCGCCCTCGGCGGTAGCATCGATGGAGTTTTTATCTAAAGCCATGCGATGGAAGGCGGCGTTGCTGTAGTCCTTGTCGTGAAACTTTGTATAGAGTTCTTCAAAATTATAAGTTCCGTAGCGAGCTAATGCTTGCGACACGATTCCAGAAAGCGACGAGGGTACTACACCATCTAACACTAAGAACTGGGATTGGACGTCGCCGTCTGGCGATGGGTTTCGGTAATTAGCATAGGAGGAAATGATCACGCCTGGGGCCGCCGTATGGCGGCTCTGAAGGACATTGGTCTGCTTGCGACCGTTGTAGGACATCCCCATAACGTCGCCATTCGCAGACAGACGACTTCCTAAGTGCTTTGAGAAGCCCATGCCCTTAGCTTGAGAACGCAAAAGAATTTCTGTCGAACCCTTCGAGCCTGCGCCAAGAAAAACAAAGTTAGCCGTGATCTGCTTACGGGTCACAAATCCCAGGCCCAGCCAAGGAATGATTTTTAAATTAAGATAGTACCCGCCGTTTGGATTTTTCTCTATGCTCTCCACTTCAACTTGCGTAAAGATTTTCACTCCGCTGCGTGCGGCTGCATAAAGATAGTTGGTTAAAAGCGTGTTCTTTGCTCCGTAGTTACATCCCGTGCAGCAGTTGCCACAATTCACGCAGGGACTTTGCGGATAGCCAAAAGAATTTTCCGAGTAAGCCTCGTAGGTGTCGGAACGAATATTTAGATTTAATTCATCCCACTGTCGCCCTTGGGCTTCCGAGACTGCTTTATGTTCTTGCGTCTTTAGAAAGCGCAGCTGGTTTTGCTTTTGCGGCTCTAGCATGGCTTCGGCTTTTTGGTAATACTTATCGAGCTCGCCACTGACCGATGCCTTCTTAATAGCATCGGGCCATTCTTTTTCTTGAAACACATTTCGTTCAGGACGAATCGCAATCGCAGCGTTGAGCAGCGACGTCCCGCCAAGACCATTGCCGCAAATGATATCGATATCGCGGCCTGGGGAAATATCAATCAAGCCCAAGGGGTTCAGTGCGTTTTTGATACTGGTTTGCAATTGAAAAGCGTCTTCCGGAAAATCTCCGGGGTGCCACTCTTTACCGCGCTCTAGAATGCACATGTCTTTAAACTTAGCACTGAGGCGATGAGCAATCACCGAGGCTCCATATCCCGAACCGACGACGACAGCATCGTAATGATCTTTTAAGTTTTCATTCGATGTCGAAAATCGATATCCCAGCGATCTTCTTGCCTGGCCGGAAGCGGAGGACTCGTCGTCTCCAGACTCGCGTTTGAGGCTGCTCACACAGCCACCGAGAGTGAGGCCCAGGGATCCTAAGAGAAAGTTTCTTCTATTGAAAGACATATATGGATATGAGCATACGATCATCCTTGTGTAAAGGGCTCGGGGTTTTTACAAAGTGTAAAAAATGGAAAATAGTCAACCAACTGGTTGACTATTGAAAATAGCCTAGATATAACTCCAAATATGAAGCGACCCACGGAAGAATCCGTAGATCAACTTTTCTATGCGCTCAGCGACCAAAATCGCAGAAAGATGCTTTTGAGGTTGGCTCAGGAATCTTTGACTGCGACAGAGCTCGAGGCCCCACTTGGTATCTCCAAACAAGCCGTTTCCAAGCATTTGAAAGTTCTCGAAGAGGCCGGGCTCATTTCGAAGAAAAAAGAGGGTCGTCTTCAACACTGCTACTTCAATCCTCATGCGCTAGAGCCGGTTCAGAGGGTTGTGCAGCAGTATCGAGAGTTTTGGACACATCAGCTCGATGCTCTCGAAGATTTTATTGAAAAAGCAAAGCAAGATAAAAAGGAGAACCTGTGAACGACTTCACAATCAATATCAGCAAAGAGTATAAATGCGACGCCAAAACGCTCTTTCAAGCCGTTGGCGAAGGAGTCCTGTTCAAATACACGGGCGCGCTGATGGACAAGCTTAAAATGGATTTCAAAGAAGGGGGAGACCTCGTCATTGACTGGGGGGACAGTTCGATGACCGGTAAATTTACCTCTATTAAACCTTTTCACATGATCGCGTTTACCTGGAACTTCTATTCTTCGGAGCTCAGTAAAAACGTGAGCACTCTGGTGACCATCAACATCAAAGAAGAGGCGGGAAAGTCACTGCTCACGTTAACCCACGAAGGCATCACAACTGAAAAAGAAAAAGCCGATATGACTTGGGGATGGACTGATGCCATGGAAGATATGGACAAGTCTTATTTCAGTAAGAAGGCAAATCTGTCTTTAACTGTAAGAAAAGAATATTCTGTATCGGTTCAAAATCTATTTGAGACCCTTCAAAAAGGTGCCCTGTTTGTTGCGACGGGTGCGCTTCCGGAATCGTTGCACTTTGATTTCAGAGTCGGTGGTAAGTATCAAGTTGAATGGATTAAATCACAGTCCGCTCGAGGTGAATTTCTTGAAATAATACCAAATGAAAAAATTGTTTTCACATGGACTGGTATTTCGAGTGTGGGAACTTTCAACAATACCATCGTTACTATCACTTTGAAGGCTATTTCCAGTCAAAGATCCGAGCTCACTCTGCAGCACACAGGATTTGATTCGGAGGCGGTCCGTAAAGATCACGAAGTTGGATGGAATGAAACACTTCAAGATGTGAAAACATAAGGAAAGGAACAAAAAATGAAATTCAAATTATCTAATAATGTAGCTTTTGAAACCAAGGATCGTAAAGGCGCTGAAGAATTCTACGAAAAGGTCATGGGAATGACGGTCACGAAGCGAGAGACCGGGTATACGGAGTTTGCCAATGACAACATCAAATTTTATGTCGTTGATCAAGATAAGTGCCCAGGGCTTATGCTCGACTTTGTTGTGGACGATCAAGAAGCCGCCATTGCATATCTGAAACAAAAAGGATGTCAGGTCCTCGAGTGGAAAGGAACGGGTCAGGACTGTTTCATGAGAGATCCCTACGGACTGGTTTTCAATCTTGGCCCGAAAAATTGACTCTTGGGGGGCGTAAGCGGTTCGACAATTTTTTTCTAATTGCTCGCGAAGTATACCAAGCACTATATTCGAAACAGTCCCTGTCTATTTCATTGAAATCCAAAGGGGGACTCGCCAAGTAAGGGGTAGCATTATGATCAATCCAACATCGATTTTCGTGCGAGATTTTGAAGAGAGCGATATCCCATTCGTGATTAATTACTGGTTCCATTCTCCGGAAGGGTTCGTGGAATCTATCGGAGCAGATCCGAAAAAAATGAGCTCCGAAGAGCAGATGGAAAAAGGGCTGCGAAGTAAGGTCCTGCAAGATCGAGAACTTGCGGTTTCAAAATTGAATGCGCTTACGATTACATGTGATGGAAAACCAATTGGCTTTCATGTGATCAATCCTGTGGTGGAGGATGATCATGGAATTTTTCATGCTCATATCTGGGAGCCTGCTATGAGAGGGCAGGGTGTTGGGATGTATTCCTATCCGCAAGCGCTCCAAATTTTCATGAACAGATTTAATTTGAAACGTATTGTTTTTAAAACTCCGATTCAGAATAAGGGTGCGCTTAGAGTCAAAGAGAAATTGGGGATTCGATGCATCGGTGAGGAAATCATTGGTTTTGGGATTATTAGAGAGGGCACTATTGCAAAAGTTTTCGAACTGACATGTGATGAGGCGAGGCACTTAGCGGGAAAAGAAGCTAGTTCTGCTGCTGAGACTATTCAAACCAGCCCATAGGACAGTATTGTTTTCACCAAATTTGACCGACAATAAATTGTCAGACAATTTTGGAGGCCTCATGGCAAAGAAAAAACATCCCACAGATTATCCGCAGTTTTCATTCCGTGTTTCGAATGAAGATAAAGAGAGAATTAATCAACTCACTTCAGAAGTCCTAGATGCTTCAAATGCAACCCTTGATTCGTCGGCGAAAGTGTTCCGAAAGAATGATGTCTTGGTAGACGCCCTTTATCTCGGACTTCTCACGTTGAAAAAGAAGGGTATGAGGTTAACGCGTTCTTAAAGCTCAGTAGAGCGCTAAACTTTTTCTTCTTTATTTTTCGGAGCGGTTTCATAAGGAGTCCGCTCCTTTATTCTAGGTCTCCTAAACGAGCGATAGAATTACTTATTCATGACATTCGGCGATTTTTAAGTGGCGGGAGTATAATGGAAGACTATATAGTTTCTATTGTTTTCAGATGACTCTGTTTGGAGGAAGCGACGAGTGTTTACGCGGGCGAAAGTTTTTGTTTACTTGCTCTTCGGTGGCATCTTAAGTGCCCAGTCCGCGGCGTGGGCGACGGATCTTATTCAACTCGCGTCGGAAGAGAATCCTCCGTTTAATTACACCGACGAAAAAACGGGCGAGTTTGTTGGCGTTGGCACTGGGCTCGTCAAAGAACTCTTCAAGCGCGCCGACATGAAATATGAAATCACTTCGGGGCCGTGGGCTCGCTCTTATAATAATGCGCTCAATAATAAAAATACCTGCGTCTTTATGACGGCGATAACGGATGAACGTAAGCCGCTTTTTAAATGGGTGGGACCTTTTTTGAAAGTGGAGTGGGTCATCTATGCGAAAGCGAATTCTCCTTTAAAAATTTCTTCAATTGAGGATCTAAGAAAACTCCGCGTTGGTGGGTATATCGAGGATGCCCCAGTGACCTTTTTACAAAAACAGGGCATTGAGTTTGATCTCGTGCCTCGAGATGAGCTGAATCCAAAAAAACTAGAACTGAATCGCATTGATGTTTGGGTGACGAACAATGTCCGTGGGCCTCTATTGGCAGAAAAAGCCGGTGTCACCAATATGAAAAAGGTCTATGCGTTCAAAGATATCAATCACTATCTCGCCTGCAATAAAAAGATGCCGGATGAAGTGATTAATCGTCTGAACAGCGAATTAGCTCAAATGAAATCCAAGGGCGATTTCGACAAGATTGTTAAAGTCACAGAAAGTTATAAAGTAAGAGTCTCCGAATAGCCGATTTAACGAAGCTGTCCTTTGCGCAGCCAAAGCACATTCACCGCAATATAAAAACTAATCAACGCCGCGAAAAAACACCACACGGACGTCTCCGTCTCGCGATTGATAACTTTTGCTAGCAGCATGCTGCCGAAAACCAGAAGTCCCGCCAGCCTGACGGTTCTCAAGCTCGAAACGAAAAATGGAATCACCGTCGGTGTAAAATATAATAATGCCTCGAGGTTGGCAGGCCAATGTCTATCCATGCCGTGGAAGGTGTACGCGACACTATGCCCGGCGACGGAGGCTCGTGGTTCGACGTAAAAGAGAGCGGTGGTTGCAAGAATTGAAACGCCAATGCCGAGGAAGCCAAGGGCTTTTAAAATCTTCTTTCGCTTTTTATGTATCTCAATCGGGTAGAGCGACCACGGGAGCCAACTCGGCCAAATAATAAATGCAAACGATAGAAAAAGAACAATGCCGAATTGATGTAAGGAGCTGACCGCTTCATACCCCATGGTTTGCCAGACAATTCCTTCGGCAGCTTGTTGGATGCCAAAGAAAAACGGCATGGCTGCAATCATTCTTTGCTCTTTCGAATTATTACCCAGAGTTGTTGCTGTTCCCGTTGCAATGAGAACCGCTGCCGAGCCATAGCTCACACCCGCTGAAAAACACATAGCTTCCCCCTGAAGGAGGTCTACCATGAAGACCCAAGGTGTAATGTCCTATTTTGAAGTTCTTTATGTCAAATGTCGAGATTTAGTGAGCGAAGACGGTCTCACAACTCAAGTGAGGCAAGATTTTTAGCACATCTTCGAATACGTCATCGAAGGCTTTCGTTTCGCCTCGTTCACTCAGGTTGCCTAAGTAGTGCTCCTTGTGGTTGACGATAATCTCTTGCCAGGCTTTTTTCTTATAGATTTCACGCTCTTCGCGGGTGATGAGCCCGTGCGCGGCCATTTGAATGAAAAACAAATCGGAGATTTGTCGTTTGAAGAAATAATTCAACCACTCCAACTCGGTTTTCTTTGCGTAAGCTCCTCCGAGCTCCCGTTTAGGATCTTGAATCATATCTAAGTAAGGAACCGGACTTTGAGTCGCATAGAGAGTGTAGAAATCCAAATGCGTGCTGCCAAGATCACGATAGCCATAGCGCCCCGTAAGGGTTTTGTTTTTCGTGTCGACTTGAACAACCACGTTTTGTGAGTGCAGCTCCAGAGAGATTCCCTCTTCATATGTCACGGTGTTGATGATTTCTTTGAAGGGGTTCAGGACCGATTTCTCGAACCAGTTCCATGGATCTTCGCCTTTTTTGATGAAGTCAAAGAACAAGGGTTTGCCCGTTTTTGGATTCAGAGCGAGAAGAGTAAATAGAGGCATCACTTCCGTGCCCTCAGTGTAAAAGTCTTTTGGAAACTCGCGGAAGATCATTCCTCCTAAAGCTTCACCGTTGACTTTGGGGTAGGCACCAAAGGATTCATCAAAGACGAAAAATTTCTTTTTGATATCAGGGCGTCGCTCAAACATATCGCGGAAAACCTTTGTCAGCCAGACGCCTCTTTTGATTTCAGTCGGATACATCGTGCGGTCGCGATGATTGATTTCAAGAGGCAAATTCACTTTCACCATGTAGTCGACATTATAGGGCTCGACCAATACCAGACTGCGTTCGGAGGCTGTTGGCGCCGCCAAGAATTCGCTTTGAGAGTCAGGAACAAATGTGAATTTTTTCGCAAATTTTTCTTTATGGTAATCAAGGACAGCCGGATGTACTAGGTATTTGAAATACTTTACGCCATTTTTTTCAATGACATGATGATGAGCGATGTTGGCTGGAATGCCTCCTGCCTTCACCTGGCGAAGCTCTGGGCTGTCGAGGGGAATCAAAAAATAGGGAACATGGAAGCGAGCCTGGTGGTCGGACTGGTATTGTTCGGGCAGCTGAGTGTCGAAAACGCCCGTTCGATAGATGTCCTTGATATTGTCATTTTGCTCGTGATGGACAAAGAGCTCTTCCTGAGGGCCAGCAAAGGCCAAGAAGCTAAAAACTAGATTTAAAATCATTAAAAACCAAGCTAAGCGCTTCATAAATCCCTAACTCATCGCCAAAAGGCGCAAGGCAGTGACAAAAAAATAGACAGCAAAAGCCAACCAATGGGTTTTAAGCCAGGTTAAAACCAGTCGGGAAGAGGAATATCAAGATGGATGCCAGGGACTTATTTCTCGAGGTTCAATTCGATGAAAGTGGATTCCATCGCTTTCACCGGGACTTCGAGAGTTCGTGATTTGTAGTGTTTCGCGCCGATCTTCATAAGGATTTTGCGCTCTTGCTTGTTTGCTGAGCCGGCTTCGCTCTTGACGACGCCGGTCCAATACATGCGTACCATGCTTTTGTTTTCTGAGCGAGTGCCTCCCCACGACATGATTTCAGCTCTGCGGCCCACATCAATATCTTTTGGCAAAACGAATTCGACAGAAACATCTTTTGGTTCTACCTTGTTGCCATCAGGTAGCTGAATGTTTAAGTCGAGTAAGAAAGAAGTCATCTTGGCGGATTGATCAAAGGTCTTTTCTATACTGCCATTACGAATATTTTCAAAAACATTTTTAAATGCGGGATGGTCACAGTTTAAATCAGTTAAGCATTCCGCCTGAACTTGCGAGATACCCCGGCTAATTTGGGGCGCGTCCACGGAAGGCGACAAGTGGATGGCGTTAACAACTTGAAATTGCCCAAGGTGAGTCTCTTTAAATTCCGTGAGGGGTGCAATGGTTTTTGAGTCGTAATTTCGATTTGTCGATTTTAAATAATAGAAATCTGCCTGCGAGCTCGGGAGAATCACGGCCGTATCATCTTCATAGACGTCGGTTCCCAATGCGAGGGGCGTGATTTTGACCCACTTGACGTAGGCACCGATGTTAAGCACGCGGATATTTCTAAAAACGCCATTTTCCATAAAGTTTTGTCGGAGCTGATATATCAAATCACTGCCAAAGCTCATATCCACAAGCTGTTTTTGCCCCGTCTTGATCGGTAGGAGGAGTTTAGTTGCAAGTGGCTTCAGAGGGGTTGCGAATCCAGCGATCTTAGCTCCCCAAAATGGCGTAGCAAGCGTCGTGAACGAGTCGACATGATCTGCAAACTCGCTGTGAAACCCATCGGTCTTTTGAAAGGCCTGCAGTATCCAAAGACTCGTAATTAATCCGCCCTGGGAGTGAGCGACAAAAGAAATTCTATCATTCGCACCCATACCGAAGGCGAAGCTCTTTGCAATGAACTGATCGAGATCTCTTGAAAATTCATAGACATCTTTTTTATCATTGCCTGTGTCGTACTGAAAGCTTTTGACTTCATATTGAAAGCGATTTCCGTCCTGGGAATTCAAATGATATTTTAAGGCGTCTTCCATGTGACCAAAGTGACTGGGGTCGCCGCCGATTCCATGAACTAAGAAAATGACGTGGCGAGGTTGACCCGTGCCCGTCGATTGCGCCGGCATTCTCATACTGGTTGTGCAAGAACACAAACTCCAAAGGAGAGACAAGATCAATGCTGTTTTCATCATATCTTATTTATCGGCAGAGAGTCAGAGAGCCAATACAGACGTCGGTCCAGGGAAAAGAATTCTTTGTTCGGTTCTAAGATGCGTCATTCGGTTTTTCCCCCATTGACCTTGCCGTTACGTCAAACCCTATGGTGAATTCTATGGGAAGGAATTCAAAGATGCTTTCGATAGGGCAATTCGCAGAAAAGGCCGAGGTTTCGGCGCGCACCGTACGCTATTACGAGTCGATTGGGCTTTTGCCAAAGTCCTCTCGGACCGAAAACAATTACCGCTATTACGATCCCCAGTGGCTCGAGCGGATGATGCGTATTCGCGATCTGCAAAGCTTGGGCTTCAGCCTTGAGGATATAAAGTCGATTTTGAGTGTCTCGAATACCGAATTGCATGAGCGCCTAAAGGCACGGCTTTTGGAAATTAATCAGGAAGTTTTAAATCTGACTGAGAGCCGTGAACGCATTTTGAATCTCCTTTCCGTTTCTAACAAGATCGAAAGCGGTGAATTACTCACTGAAACGGAAAGGGAGCTTTATATGGAAAACATCAGGGAAGAAATTATGCAAGGTTTGCGCAGTCGCTATTCGGAGGTCACGGATTCGGCGATGACCTATTTGCAGCGCGATCATTGGCTGAATCAACATCCGAAAACCGGGGAATTTATTGAAGGAGTCAAAAAGTGCTTCGCCTTTGCCAAGCGGAAGAATTTGATTCTGGGACCGTTGCGCGGAAGTTCTCCGGCGAGTTTATCTTTGTTTGGCCTCGGTATTTCTGGTGTGGATCCACTGAAGCACAACATGATTCCCGAAAGACTCGCAACACAAGCACCATTTTTTCACATTGATGTCGAATTTGAGCGCGGCCAGGAGTTCGTCGATTTCTGCCGCGAGATCAATAAAACATTGAGCTATGGTGAAATTCAGGCTTTTAAAATGCCGTTGATTGATATTGTTCAGCACACGCATAAGTCTCTTGGAAAAGTCATTGATTACGATTCTATTTCGGATGAGTCGGATGTTGTTTTGAATCCATTTCGGCAGGCGGATATTGAAAAGATTTTTCAGTTCGACTTCTCTGAAGATTCTTTGGTGATGAATTATGAGCGGTTCCAGCCTGAATTCATGGGTCTTGGGAAAATGACCGAGTACTTGCAGATGCAGAAGATTTATAACTTTCGCGATATCATTAACATGACAGCTCTATGGCGGCCTCATTTTAGAGAAGTTATCGACCGTATTCATCTCTATCGCGATACTAAAAATAACAAGTTCTCGTATGGCTTTCTTTCAGAAAGCATCGAGAATTGGCTCAAACCAAATTTCGGAATGATTATTTATCATGAAGACCTGATCAAGATCATCTCTGAATATACAGGATGGGATTTCGCTCGAAGCAATATGCTTCGTCGTCATTGCTTCGTTGGTAAAATGCGAACCGAGCGAGAACAATACTCTGACTGGCAGGAGTTTAAAAAAATAGCTCCGCGTGAAGTCGTGGATCTCGTCGATGAAGAAAGTAAATGGGCCTTCTGTATGCCTCACGCGATTTCCTTTGCGAAGTTCACGAAGCAAACGGCTGTTCTGAAGTCTTTGCACAAAGAAACCTATTTTGCAGAGATCGAGAAATTTGAACAGAAGCATGGCTTCCGCTGGGATGATATCGGCATTCGAATCAAAGGTGTGTCTCTCCATCAAGGATAAGAAAAAAAGCCCTCGGGATGTCCCGAAGGCTTTTTTAGTTTTCTATATTTAAAAATTTTTACTTCTTCGGTGGTTCAACACCGATGTTTTTCAAGTGATCCGCGTGTTCGTAGTACATCATGAAGTCTTCGGGGTCATTGGGATTTGTGAAGGCAAGCTCCGTCACCATGTGGCTACCGGCCTCAGGTGCTGAGGCATCGAAAACATCCAGGAACAAACCGATACGGTTGGACATCTGAGCGTCGCTCGCGGTGTTTTTTCTTTGCAACGGGACTAAGACGTACATTTTAGGAACGGGTTCCAAGATCGCATATTCCCCTTCGAGAGGAGCAGATTTTGGATTGGTGAAGTACTTCGCGTTCGTTCGGTTGGTCTTGATGAACTTCATTCTCTTTTGGCCATTCTGAGAATACAATTCAAGGACACCATCTTTTACGCGGCCGTATTCCGACAAATAAGAGCCTTCGAGGTCGTTCCAGTTACCGCGCCAAGTGGATTTAAGTTTTGCCTTTTTATAAACGAAAGACGCCAAATTATATTGCAGCTCCTCGCTAAAGCTTCCATCATCGTTTGTTGGGCTCGGGATAACAATTTTACCTTCGCTGTATCCAGTGATAGTTGCGCCCGCAAGCGGATTGTTGCTGTTAATATTGTTCGTGTCTAGATTCAACAACATTGAGGCGTTTGCAGCCGCCACAACCTGACCGCTGCGAGCTTCGAGGTTATGCAACTCATAAGAGCCAGCGTTTTGTCCGCGCACAGCTTTGAAGGCCCATACGCGCGTCGAAATGCGATTCAAATACCCAATAATTTTATTGAAGAAGGGGGCCTTCTGACTCGCTCCGTACTTCAGTGGCATCCCCAAATTCAACATATTAGGATACTCCACCATCACGCCATAATATGTGTCCGCTTCGCCGGGGGCGCGATCCAAGTAGATGCGCAGCGCCGGATGCTTCACGCCGGAGTCGCGGTTTTCGAAACGCCCTTCAGCGAGGTAGTCTCCGCTGAGATCGCCCGCAGTCGCAGGAGTTCTCACATTATTTTCGAGATTGCTTTCTTTGTTGCCGGCGGTCGATGTCGACACCGAATTTGTATTGGTCGCGCACGACGCAAGGAAGATGGCGATACCGAGGATCGAAATTAATTTCAAGTAAGACTCCTTTGAGTAATTGTCGATACTTTAACTCTAAATAAAAATCGACAATGATAAGAGTCCTGCTGACGTTGTTTTGGACTAAAGACCTTAGTCTAAATGAATATCGGAACGTTCCGGATTTTATTGGGAAAATAACGGAGTAAAAAGACCTCGACGTTGGTCTTGTGGCGAGGCGCTTAGCCTATAAAAAACAAACTTACTTGATAAAAGCCTTAGTGAATGGATTCCGGTTTTTGTAATTGGCGTCTGCCAAAAATTTCGAAACCGAGAGGGATGCTTGTAATGGCACCGACACCGAAGAGAGTCCAGCCGATAGCTTTGCGTTGTTCATCACTCAGGCGATCGGCCAAAAGAAGTCCTATGCCAGCGCCGAGCATGGCCCGAGTCCCTACAACTAAAGCCATCTCGGGAATAGTGATGTCGACCTGTCTTGATGAGTGTTCCATGAGTTCCTCCAGTGAGAGAAATATTTTTAATATTTTACAGAGGTTCGCACTCTGCTCACTGGAATTTTCAGCCACATCACATTGTTATTTTGCATCAAAAAAGGGGCCGAGTGCGTTTAGGCACCCGGAATTGGCAAGCATTCCATAACTTCAACGGAATCGCCCGGAAAGATGGAGAAGTGGGGATGATTCACAAATATTTCCGCAGCGGCTTGATGATTTTCTGCTTGAACAACGGTAAAGGCCGTCAGCATGTTTTTGTAATCAGAAACTCCATTGGCATTAATCATCTTGGTTTTTCCAAGGGGAGAGCCCATATAGACGATGTTCTTTTTGTTTTTTTCAACCCAGTTGCCCCAAGCTTTGATACCTTCTTGCTCTGTGGATTTGCGAGTTTTCTCGTCCATCGCATTCCATTCTTTCATGCGAGGACTCGTACTTGAACCCAAGAAGACCGCCATAAATTGTTTCATAAACACTCCTTTTGAAGAAATCATAGGAAAGGGAATGTCGACTTGTCTAGTGTTACATCTAATAAATGTCTCAGGATGCGGTTCCGCATTGGAGTCTTTGGGTGATGAAGATAGATCTCGTATTCGCAATCAAACCAGGCTGGTCGGAGAACTCGATAGGATCCCTTTTTCCAGTTTTTGGTGGCAATATCAGGAAGAAGGCCAACGCCCATACCCCGTCGCACAAGTTGGCCAATGACTTCCCAGCTGCCGATTTCAAAAAAGACGGGAAGGGCTGTTTTGAAAAGTCGTTGATACTCTTTTTTTAACAGCTCCGTTTCAAACCGGGGTTCTGTCAAAAGAAAAGACTTGGATTCCCAACTTTCGCGAACATTTTTTCCAGTACCACTTTCGACTAAAAGAAAATTACCTGTTGTTAAAATCGTTTGTTTTAGAGTGGGTAAGTTTTGACTGCCAATCGTGATCCCAAGATCCACGGAGCCATCAGCGACAGCTTGAGTGATCTCATGGGTTGTTCCAAACCGTACTTGTGTCTTCGCCAAGGGAAATTTCCGCCCGATCTCTTTGAGGAGCTTCTCCAAATAAAACTCAGAAAGAGTTCGCGAGATGCCTATGGCAATGGTGCCGCCGCTATGGTCGGCAGCCAAACTGCGGGAGTTAAAATGGGCCGCTGTCGTCAAAAGCATACGCGCTTGTTCTGCGACCTTGTAGCCTTCTTCTGTAACTTTAAAAGCCTTTTTCTGATGATCCAAAAGTTGTACACCAAGATGCTTTTCAAGAGTGGAAATGGCTCGGCTGATCGCAGGATGAGTGACAAGATTCTTTTGGGCGGCTCCGCTGATGCTGCCGAGTTCAACGGCGTCGGCAAAATACTTTAAATAGTAGAGATTTGGATAAGTAATCATAAGTAACATATTAAGTGATTTTTATGTAATTTACAATTACTTAGGCTTGTGAGATAAGGGCGCCATGAAAACACTTCCATTCGACTTCAATGCTTTTAAAACCGCCGGAGAGACTTTTTTCCGAGGTCTTGTCTCGGAATTGAAAACCCTTGGCATCCACCCAGAGGGTCTTGTTTCGGACCATCTCTGCTTCCGCATTGGAACCTTAGAAGAATATGGGTTTTACAGGCATCATCTTTCGCAGCACGGGGTGCTTTTGACTGAATTCCCAGTGAATGGCCGGCCGATTTCCACGTTCTTGATGGCAGAACCTCTCCATACAGAAACCCACTCGATTCGGCTGATTGAGTTGCCCGCACCCAAGCCCGGCACTTCCTATGATTCCGGTTTTGAGCACGCAGAATTTATTATCGATGAGTCCTTCGATCAATTTGCAAAGAAATATCCGCATTTAAACTTGATCGAGGCAGGCAATACGAACATCAACCCCGAGCTCTGCCTGAAATTGGAAAACAAGCAAGCCAAGTTTCATCATCTCAGCCTCGAGCGAGTGATCGAAATTGAAAAAGCCGCAATTAAAGACATCATTTTCGATTTCGATGGAACTCTGATTCGCTCTCGTGAAAACATCTACGAAATCAACAGAATCGTCTTCTCCGAAGCTCTCGAACGAGAGGTGTCGTTGCAAGAGGCGATCGATAAGTTTCACCCGGAGTTTGCAAAACTCTTTGAGGCTTTTGAGATTACTTGCCCGCAAAAAAGAGACCACGCTATCTCTCGCTGGGGCGCAGTCTCCACACAATTCCCATATAATCTCTTTGCGGGAGTTGCCGAGCTTCTGCAAAAACTAAAGAGTCTAGGGTTTCGCCTCCATTTATGGACCGCAAGAGATGAAAATTCCGCACGCAAAATTCTGAATGATCATCAAATCGCGCCGTTGTTTTCAACTCTCAGTTTTGCAACCAACATAGATTCAAAGCCCCATGCAAACAGTCTCCGCTTCGACTGGCAGTCAACGCAAAAGAACCAAATTGTAGTTATCGGCGATAGCCCCGCCGATATTCTCGGCGCGAAAAACATCAACGCCCTTCGCGCGGGCGTTCTTTGGGATTCGTACACAAAAAAGGATCCATTGATTGCTGCAGGCGCAGAACTTCTATTTCATGAAGTCTCTGAATTAGAATCTTGGCTTTTGAACAAAGTGGCAAGAAGAACTGGGGGATGTCCTTTATAATTTACTATCACTAATGACAGAGATGGAAATCGACGCCGAGCGGGCACTCGCAGCGGTTTTGGAAAAGTACGAGGCCTGGATTTCAATCGGAAAATCAATAGACTCCGGTTCTGTTAGTTGAGGTTGTTCGGGAGCTCTGGCGATATACGCAAGTCACTTGCGTATATCGCCAGAGAGCCGGAAGAGTCTAGCTACCGCCACAATGGCGGTTGAAATTGCTTTTTGACTGCGCTTCGATAGAATAAACTCATGAGTACATCTGAAGAAGAAAAGTTTCATCAAGAGATCCGTGACGTTTATAATTCCGGCGACTGTGGGAAAGCAGTGGAGATGTCCATCGAGTTTCTTGAGCGCTTTCCAAAAAGCTATTTAGCGAGGTATAGCTATGCAGTCATGCATGGCGATTATTCCTATGCCGCGATTCACGGCGAAAAAGAAAAGCAACGACTTCTCGCCATTGCAAAAAAAGGAATCTCGGAGATGTTTAACGATCCGGATCGCTTTCAGTGGCCACAGCGGTTTCAGGAGCGTGTTCGTAATGAGTACTACTGGTTTTTTGAGCTCCATGATGAGCAATATAAGCTAGGCCTTGAAGTTTTAAAGCGCGGTGAGAACGGAAACTATTCTGCGTGTGTAGGCGCATCGATGATGGCGCTGAAAGTTCTTAAAGAGGGAAAGAAAGCCCTCGCCCAAGAATGGGCAGAGAAATCACTCCATCACTTTGCAGAATTCGAGAAGATCGCTCCGCACTGGTATAACATCAATATTTTTTCAGCGCGCGCTTTAGCGAGCTTAGGAAAATACGACGAAGCTCTCGTTAGCTTCAAAGACATGTTTAGAAAGCAGAAGTCTCCAGAAAATCAGGGCGAAATTCAAAAATTCCTTAACCAGATGGACGACATTAGAAAGCTGCGAGGGGATTAAAAAAGCCGCGCAGCTTTTTTTATTTCGTGAATAAAGGCTTCACCCACAGCGTCTGATCGCGGCCTGGGCCGATGGAGATGACGTCCACCGGAGTGCCGAGTTGAGTGACGATGTAGTCGATGAAATTCATCGTGGCTCTTGGTAAATCCTTGAGTGTTGTCAGCTTGGAAATATCTTCTTTCCAGCCTGGCAGATACTCGATCACCGGTTCTACTTTTTCGAGCTCGTAAGAGTTTGGTGGCAATTCGCTGATCGGTTCGCCGTTGAGTTTGTAACCCGTGCAGATGCCAACGCGTTCATGGCCTGAAAGCACATCCAATTTCATCAGCGCCAAATTCGTGACGCCATTGACGCGAATCGCGTACTTGAGCGCCACAAGGTCCAACCAGCCGCAGCGGCGAGAGCGACCTGTCGTTGCGCCGAACTCGTTGCCATCCATTTGGATTTTCTTACCGATGTCATCAGTGAGCTCTGTCGGGAATGGACCCGAGCCCACGCGTGTGGTGTAAGCTTTAAATACGCCGATCACTTTTTGAATGTGAGTTGGACCGATCCCTGCGCCCACGCAGGCAGAGCCTGCCAGAGTCGAAGAGCTCGTGACATACGGATAAGTTCCGTGCATCAAATCCAACATCGTTCCTTGCGCGCCTTCAAACAAAACGCGTTTTCCACCTTTGAGCGCTTTTGCGATCACAGACGAGGTGTCACGGCAGCGATAGGGTTCAAGTTCCTTAGCGACGGTTTCAAGTTGAGCCATCAATTCGTCAATTTTGAATGCCTGGCCTTTATAGTAATTTTCAATGAGATAATTTTTCTCGCGCAGACCAAGTTCTAATTTTTTCTTGAGCGAGTCGCGATCATAAAGATCGCCGACCAAAATCGCGCGGCGAGAAGCGCGGTCTTCATAAGCAGGGCCGATACCGCGACCGGTAGTTCCGATTTTCTCGTCATCAAGTTCAGTCTCACGAGCCGCATCCAGCGCTTTATGGTATGGCAGAATCGCTGTTGCAGAATCAGAAATCAGAAGTTGTTTTGGATTTTGCAAATGTCCATTGGCTTTGAGTTTTTTGATCTCTTCCAAAATTCCGAAGACATCAACCACCACTCCAGAAGTCACAATGCACGTCGTATCCGGATGCAAAACTCCGGAAGGAACGAGATGCAAGATGGTCTTCACGCCATTCACCACGAGCGTGTGACCGGCATTCGCGCCGCCCTGATAACGAACAACAAAATCCGCATTGGCTGCAAAAACGTCGACGAGCTTTCCTTTGCCCTCGTCGCCCCATTGAGCACCGACTACGACTGTTCCAGACACTTGATACCTCTTAACTGTTGTGGGATTCGGGAAAAGGTTCGCTTATCGCTCGAAACTTGGCAAGCACTCTAAGTATCAGATTTGAAAGGTGTTGCACCATACCAGGGAACTTGCGGGGGTAAAGTGTCTGAGGTGGAGCCATCGAGGAAAAATCCGACTAGTTTTTGGGCAGCAATATTTGATGCCTTGTAAAAAGCATCCTCGGTGGTGGCTCCAATGTGAGGCGTTAAAACCACGTTCGGGTAGTTTAGCAGTTTTGATGTGCGCGGCAGCGGTTCTTTTTCAAATACGTCCAGACCCACGGCGCGAATCCAACCCTTTTCGATGGCCTCGCACAAGTCCAACTCATGAATCACGGAACCGCGCGAAGTATTAATCAACGTAATGCCGCGATGGATGTATTCAAAGTGAGAACGGTTTAGCATGTGATCCGTTTCAAGCGTTTTCGGAACGTGAAAGCTCAGAATGTCCGAGGTCTTTAAAACCTCTTCATAGCTCAGCCGCGCGACTTTGTGTTTCTCAAAGTGCTCATCTTCTTGATAGGGATCAAACGCAATGACATTCATACCGAAAGCTTGGACGAGCTGAGCCACGCGGGTTCCGATACGGCCGAGACCTACAATCCCATAAGTACGGCCGCTGAGTTCAATACCGACAAGCTGTTCGCGGTTCCAATCACCGGCCTTCATCATGCGATGAGCAGGAACGAGATTGTTGGCGCAAGCAATGATCAGGCCCAACGTCAACTGCGCGGCGCTTTCGATATTGGCGTTCGGTGTATGCATCACCGTCACGCCCCATTTCTGAGTCGCCGCCAAATCAATATGATCAAAGCCACTGGTCGCCGTGATAATCACTTGCAGGTTGCGGGCTTTTTTTAAAAGTTCTTCGTTCACGGGAGTGCGGCTGCGAATGATCAGCGCATGAGCGTTCACGATGTGCTCGAGCGGAAGATGTTTGGGTGAGTCCGCACGCACCACTTCGAATTGCTGCTGTTGCTGCAAATACAGGTAAACATCCTGGGCAAAACGATCGGTGATCAGGACTTTTTTCTTCATGCGGGATGAGTCTCCAGCCAGCTTTTGAGTTCCGAGACAGTGCTGTTCAATTTTTCTGTCGAAAGGACTTTTCCGTCAAAATGCTGCAGAGTCAAGCCCAGGGCCTCGATCAAGCGAACCATTTCGTGATCTTGAATATACCCCATGTGGCCAATGCGGATGATTTTTCCTTTGGCCTGATCCTGTCCGCCCATAATGGTGATATTAAATTTTTCCTCTAAATAAGCACGGATTTTTTGGCCATCGATCCCTGCGGGAACCATCAGCGCCGTCACCGAGTCACTCGGGGATTTCGCATAAAGCGCGAAGCCAAGCTTCTGAGAAAAAATCCGTGTTGCTTCGGCTCGGCGATGATTGGCTGCAAAAAGTTTTTCCAAACCTTGCTTTTGAATCAGTTGCAAGACGACATCGAGGGCGCGCACGAGGCTCACAGATGAACTAAAGAAAGTTTCGCCACTTGCATTGGCTTTTTTCTCGCGGCGAATGTCGAAATAATATCGAGGACATTTTGCTTTCTCAAAAAAACTTTCAGCTTTTTTCGAAAAGCTCACAAAGCTGAGTCCCGTTGGCAACATCAGAGCTTTCTGCGAGCCCGCGACGATGCCATCGATTTTCCACGCGTCCATTGGTAACGGAAACGCTCCCAAAGCGGTGATCGCGTCCACCAACAACAAGGTGTTGGGCATCGGTGCGATGAGTGCTGCTAATTCTTGAATCGGATGAACCACCGCTGTGCTGGTCTCACAAGCTTGGCAAAGAACGGCGCGAGTTTCAGGATGTTGTTGCAGCAAGGATTTTATGCCCGCGACCTTCACAGCGTCGCCCCAGACGACAGTGTGAGTAATGACTTTCATGCCGAAAACTTCGGCCATCTGGGCCCAACGTTCGCCAAATTTTCCTGAAACAACGGCGATCACGGTATCGCCGGGACTCAAGACATTCACAAGAAGAGATTCCATGCCCCCACTGCCGGTGGAGGAGTGCATGTAAACGTTTTGCGTTGTTTGGAAGATGTCTTTGAGGCCGGCTAAAACGCGTGCCAAAATTTTGTCAAATTCGGGCGTGCGATGATGAATCATCGGCAGAGCCAGAGTCTTTCGCACCTCCGGATGTAAACTCACTGGCCCAGGTGCGAGCAGGCTATAATCGCTTTCAGAATTCTTATTTTGGTGTGCTTGGTCATCAGGCTGCATTTTCGCTCTTTTCGATCATTTCTTCCTTGAAGTTTCCACCTTGCTATACTCAACTAATCCCGTGAAGACTTCAAGATTTTTGGCTCTGAGTTTACTATTAATTGCCTTCGGCTTAAGCAGTTGTGCTTACCGCGTTGGCATGTCAAGCCGCAGCCTTCCCGGGGGCTATAAATATCTTTCGATTCCGGTTTTTAAAAACTCCACGCAAGAGACGGGGATTGAAGTTGGTTTTACAAATGCTTTGATTCAAGAATTCGAACGTTCGCAAGTCGGCAAAGTCACCAACGAAAATCTTTCTGATGTGAAGATCGTCGGCATTGTGGAGTCTGTTCAATACTTGCCGGGTTCAAAATTAAAACCTGGTGATAGCAATGCCCTCTACATGCCACGCGAAACCGTTTTGGCGCAGGACTACCGTATTCTTGTGGTGGCCACTGTGAGGATTATTCGTCAAGCGGATAATACAACAATTTGGACAGGCAGTTTTTCTGGTGAGCGCACGTATGTTTCTCCACGTGTCACGCTAGCAGGTGTCAATTCGGTGAATCCACTTTACAATCTTTCCGCACGCAGGCAAAACATTGACTCCGTTGCGAATGACATGATGGCTGAAGCCCATGATCGTATTACGGAAAACTTCTAACGGAATATGAAGCAGCTTAACGGGGAATATTGAGTGGCACTGATCGATGCTCAAAAGTTTTATCGCGACTTAGAAAAAGGCGATCTTTCTCCGTTGTATTTCTTGTTTGGTGAAGAACCTTATCTCCTCAATCAAAGTGTCGATCGTTTCAAGTATGCAGTGTTGACTGAAGGCGCTGTTGATTTCAATTACTCTCTTTTCTATGCATCTGATGCCGAAATTTCCTCTGTACGTGATGCGGTTGAAACTTTGCCGATGATGGCGCCGAAGCGCTTGGTGATTCTCAAAGAAGCTCAAGAACTTTCCGACAAAGAGTGGGCGGAGCTCGAGACATTGATCACAGCCCCTGTCGACAGCACGGTGTTTGTGATTCTCGCATCTCGTGTGGACAAAAGAAAAAAACAAATTCGCATTCTTCTTGAAGCAGCAGATTGTGTTGAATTCAAAAAACCTTACGACAATCAAATTCCAGGCTGGGTGAAGTACATTGCTGGTAGTTTGGGACTCGATATTGCAGACGATGCGATTTTGCTTTTAGCAAAACTCGTCGGCAGCCATCTTTCCGAAATCGAAGCCGAACTCAGAAAACTCGCGGACTTTGTCGGCGATCGCAAACGCATTGAAGTGGCTGACGTCGCGCAAGTCGTTTCACGTTCTAAGGAAGAAAACGTTTTTGATTTTACTAAAGCCATCGGTGAAAGCGATCGCGTGCGCGCGCTGGAACATTTGGTGCATTTGCTCGATCAAGGCCAAAGTGAAATCGGGATTGTCTCTTTGCTCGCCCGTCACATTCGTTTGTTGCTAACAGTGAAGCGCGGCTTGGATCAGGGCCTCAGCGGTGCGAAGCTCGCACACGCCGCTCAAGTACCTCCATATTTTTTGGATAACTACGTAATGCAAAGTCGTCTGTGGACGGTGAAGAAACTTGAGCAAACGCTCGTGGTATTAGCAGAAACTGACAAGGCTCTGAAGTCATCGCCACTGTCTTCGCACATCTGGCTCGAGAATTTGGTTTTAAAAACCTGCAGTCAAACTTCAGCCCACGCTCCGATGTAAGTCCGGCGGAGCCTCTATGTTTGAAGTTCATTTTCATAATTACATGAAGCAAGTCTGTGATCAGAATCCAGATCCGTCTCACGATATTTTGCACGTCACTCGTGTCGTTGCTTTGGCAAAAAAACTTGCTGAGCAAGAAGGCGCGAAACTGGAAGTCGTAGTTCCAGCAGCTTATTTGCACGACTGTGTCTACATTGCCAAAACCGATAGTCGTCGTTCGGAAGCTTCCCGCATATCTGCGGATCATGCGATGGAGCTTTTGCGTGGCTGGAAGTATCCAGAAGAATTTTTGCCGGCGGTCCATCATGCGATCGCGGCTCATAGTTTTTCAGCGAAGATTCCGACAGAAACTCTCGAAGCAAAAGTGGTTCAAGATGCGGATCGCCTGGATGCGATGGGTGCGGTGGGTTTGTTCCGTGTGTTTGCATTCAGCGGCCTGGCGCGCCGGCCATTGTATTTCCCTGAAGATCCATTCTGTGAAGTGCGCACTCCGGATGATAGTACCAATACACTCGATCATTTCTATACCAAGCTTTTAGGCTTACCTGAAGCACTCAACACAGTGGGGGCAAAAGCCGAAGGACAAAGGCGCCTTCAGGTCATGAACCAGTACTTGGAATCTCTTAAGCAAGAATTGACATAATCTTGCTTCTTAAAACAGTCTTTTGAGAATTCTTGGTTCCGGAGTAGGGCTTGTTATTGTCAGAGAATGAACTTGGAAAGTCTTGACTACAGTGTTGTGCGCTTTGTGTTTCAACGGCTCTTGGCGTTTGTGTATCTAATGGGGTTTCTGATTGCTGTGAATCAGTTCCAGGCTCTCTCGGGCAGTCAGGGACTTTTGCCGGTGAGATTGTTCGTCAAGAGAATTGATTTTTGGGATTCCCCCAGTCTCTTTTATTTTTTCCATCAAGATCCTTTTATACAAATCATGGCCTGGTTCGGCTTGATGCTTTCATTGGTGGCCGTGTTGGGACTCTCTGATTTGTTTTCGACGTGGTTGTCAGTGGCAGTGTGGTTTTTTCTCTGGCTGATTTATTTGTCTTTCGTCAATGTGGGGCAGACGTTTTATGGATTCGGCTGGAATACACTTTCAAAGGCAAACCCAGCGAGGTCACGCGAAGGCCGCCGCAGGTCACGCCGTATCACTATAAACTGGATTGGCAAATGTGGTTTGCGGCGATGTCTCCGTACTATTATCATCCGTGGCTTTTAAATTTGATCGCCAAATTATTGCAAGGGCAGAAGGATGTGTTGGAGCTCCTCCGCGACAATCCTTTTCCGGAGGCGCCGCCAAAATTTATTCGCGTTCAGCGCTATCGTTATCGGTTTTCAGAAGCCGGCGAAAAAAAATGGTGGCATCGCGAACTTGTCGAAGAGTACCTGCCCCCGCTGTCATTGGAGGACCCAGGTTTTCGTCGAGTTCTGGAAGAGCAGGAGTGGCTCGACTCTTCGCCTTAAGTCCGGGCCATCAAGAAAAGCGTCAAAATTCCGATACGTCGAGTATGACTCCGGTTGATGAGAAGAACTTCTACAGACGTAAGTTTCCGCGCAGGCCTCTGACTAAGAAAGTCGGCGTGCTATTTGATGGGCAGTACTTTATCTGTACATCCGGTGAAATCGGTGAGGGCGGAATGTCCATCATCAGTGAGTATGCACTGACGGAAGGGCGCGATCTGGTTTTAAGTTTTCAAATTCCTGAGGGAACTTTCGTGACTTTGCGAGGGCAGATTAAATCCGTGGTGGCTCAAGATGGCCTGGTCCGCCATGGGATCGCGTTTGAGCAAATTTCTTTGGCCTTTAAACGACAAATCCGAGCCTTTGTATCGGCTCGGATGTTGGGTCGACAGCCGCAGTGATGCGGTCCCTAGTAATCAGCAATAGTTAAAAACTATTTTCCGATAAGAGCTTGAACGCGGGCAGAAAGACGGCCGATTTTGCGAGAAGCTGTGTTCTTGCCGAAAACGCCTTTTTGAGCAGCGCGAGTCAATTTGCTAGTCAAAGCGCTCAACAATGCTGGAAGCTCTTTTACGTTTTTAGTTTCCAAAGCTTTGATAAGCTTTTTTTCTTCAGTGCGAACCGCACCTTTACGTTTGCTGTTAACAGTTGTTCTACGAGTAGCTTGACGAGCTCTTTTTGCTGCAGACTTATGATTTGCCAAGGGATAACCTCCACACTAAGCTTTTTTAAACGAACACAGGTGATAGCACATGGCCCCCGCCGTTTCAAGTAAAGAAGTACCTAAAAGTATTATTCGACAAGCTTTCAGCATGTCTTTGGGGACTTTTTCCAGCCGAATCCTGGGTCTTATCAGGGATATGGCGCTCGCGGCCCTCTTTAGTCGCACCATTACCGATGCGTGGACGGCGGCTTTTCGCCTCCCGAACCTGTTTCGCCGCCTTTTCGGCGAGGGCTCCCTGTCCGTGAGTTTTATCCCGGTCTTCGTGGAGGCCCGGATGGATTCCCCGGAGCGAGCGCAGAACCTGGCAAATGGCTTTTATACCTTGCTGCTCGCGTTCTTGGCGATTTTAACCGCTTTGGGGATTCTGCTGGCGGGCCCGCTGATGCGTTTGCTTTTGGACGCCGGCTATGGGGCCGAGAAGTTCGAGATCACCGTCCGCATGGCCCGGCTGATGTTCGGCTTCGTGTTTTTCATTACGACTTATGCCTACTTTATGGGGATCCTTAATGCCCTGGGGAAGTTCGCCCTGCCAGCGATGGCACCGACGTTGTTTAATGTTTCTATGATTGTTTCGACGCTGATTCCGGGCGAGGTCTTTCCGTTTGAAGGTGATGGCCTGGCTTGGGGTGTACTCATTGGCGGCGGTTTACAGATGGGGATTTTGATTCCGGCGCTGCGGCACTTGGGGGCTCTGCCAAAACTGCAATGGCGTGGGATGAACTCCGATATTCGCAAAGTGCTGCGCAATATGCTGCCCGGGCTTTTGGGGATGGGATTGCTTCAGTTTGTAACCATCGTGAATTTGAAATATGCGAGCGGTTTGGGGGACGGTGCGATTTCGTATATCTACTGGGCGGACCGGTTGTTGGAGTTGCCGCTGTCACTCGTGGCGGTGAGTCTTGGTACCGCGCTGTTGCCGACTCTGGCTGGGCTGTGGAGTCAAGGACAGCGCGAGCAAATGTCGGAGACTGTGAACTATTACCTGCGTTTGAATTTGTTCATCGCTGTGCCCGCAGCTTTGGGGTTGTTCTTTTTAGCGCGGCCGATTGTTGAAGTGCTGTTCATGCGCGGGCAGTTTAACTCCGCCGATGCTGAGGCGACCGCGACGGTATTGCGTGTGTATGCGTGGCTCCTCGTTGCTATGAGCAGTGTGCGTGTGCTGGTGCCTGCGTACTATGCGATTCAAAATACAAAATTGCCTGCGGTGGCCTCGACGGCATCGCTGGTGCTGCACATTTTGCTCGCGCCTGAGCTGATGAAAACCTGGGGGCTTGAGGGCCTGGTGATTTCTTCGTTTGTGAGTGCGACCGTGAACATGAGCTTGCTGCTGGTTTGCTATCGCAAATACATTGGCGAGTTTGATTTCAGCAAACTTATTCAGCAGGTTTTTAAATTTACCATCGCCGGTCTTGTGATGGCGGTGACTTTACAGATTTACGGTCCTCTGCAAAAGCAAATGGGTGAAGTGCTGATGGCAAAGATTGTTCTTCTTGCCATCGTGATTGCTCTCGGGGCCGCGACTTATTTGGGAATGAGCTGG
>Ga0255338_1001123_pt1 | contig 56526 bp, 55 predicted proteins | sample MeOH1_35cm_T4_19_FD_203715 | JGI IMG/M metagenome (GOLD analysis project Ga0255338, IMG submission 203715) | Sandy soil microbial communities from University of British Columbia, Vancouver, Canada - MeOH1_35cm_T4_195 | ecosystem: Engineered > Artificial ecosystem > Sand microcosm > Unclassified ... | reverse complement strand
GACTCCGGCATGGAGCTGCTGGCCAAGGACTTCGACGAGCGCGACCCGGCCGTCAAGTTCATGCTGTCGCGCGCGATCTCCACGGCGCTGCGCCTGGACAAGTACGTCGGCATCTGCGGCCAGGGCCCTTCGGACCACCCGGACTTCGCCGCGTGGCTGGCCAAGGAAGGCATCAAGTCGATCTCGCTGAATCCCGACTCGGTGATCGATACGTGGAAGCAACTGGCTTCCTGAGGCATTTGACGTCACAATAGCGGTACACCGGCCCTGCGCCAGGTGTTCCGAACCCCCGCAGGCGCCCTGGCGCTGCGGGGGTTTTTCATTTTTGGGCCCGCCCGTCCGCGCGGTGGCGGCGGGCAGGCAAGGGGAGCGAGATGGCGCCGTACTACATCTGGTTTGCGCTGGCCGCGGTGCTGGTGATCGCGGAACTGGGGCTCGGCACCTTGTACCTGCTGATGGTGGCGCTGGGCGCGGCCGCCGGCGGCCTGGGCGCGCTGGCCGGGCTCGGGCCCGCCAGCCAGACCGTGCTCGCCGCGCTGGTGGGGCTGGCCGGCTTCGTGGTGCTGCGGCGTTCCCGCTATGGCCGCACGCGGCGCGACGCGGCGGAGCGCGATCCCAACGTCAACCCGGACATCGGCCAGGAGCTGGAAGTGCCGGCCTGGGGCGAGGGCGGCCGCGCGCGGGTGCGCTACCGCGGCACGGAGTGGGACGTCGAGCTGCAGAGCGGCGCCGCCGCGCCGGGGCGCTTTCGCATCGTCGAGGTGCACGGCAACACGCTGTTCGTCAGCCCGCGCTAGGCGCCCGGTTTTCCCCGGTTTTTCAGGCGCTTTCCGGATTTTTTCGGCTTTTCGCGCTTCTTTGCGGCTTTTTGGAATCCTTTTTCAACCCGTCCTGGAGGTCCCATGTTCGAATTCTTCGGCAGCCTGCTGCCCCTGCTGGTCCTGGTCGCGGTGATCGTGCTGGTGGCGCAGAGCTTCAAGATCGTGCCGCAGCAGCATGCCTGGGTGCTGGAGCGCCTGGGCAAGTACCGCGCGACGCTGACGCCGGGGCTTACCGTGGTGCTGCCCTTCGTCGACCGGGTGGCCTACAAGCACGTGCTCAAGGAAATCCCGCTCGACGTGCCGAGCCAGGTCTGCATCACGCGCGACAACACGCAGTTGCAGGTCGACGGCGTGCTGTACTTCCAGGTCACCGATCCGATGAAGGCGTCCTACGGCTCGAGCAATTTCGTGGTGGCCATCACCCAGCTCTCGCAGACCACGCTGCGCTCGGTGATCGGCAAGCTGGAGCTCGACAAGACCTTCGAGGAGCGCGACTACATCAACCACAGCGTGGTCAACGCGCTGGACGAGGCCGCCGCGAGCTGGGGCGTGAAGGTGCTGCGCTACGAGATCAAGGACCTCACGCCGCCCAAGGAGATCCTGCACGCCATGCAGGCCCAGATCACCGCCGAGCGCGAGAAGCGCGCGCTGATCGCGGCGTCGGAGGGCAAGCGGCAGGAGCAGATCAACCTGGCCACCGGCGCGCGCGAGGCCGCCATCCAGAAGTCGGAGGGCGACCGCCAGGCCGCCATCAACCGCGCCCAGGGCGAGGCCTCGGCGATCCTGGCGGTGGCGGAAGCCAACGCGCAGGCCATCGAGAAGATCGGGCGGGCCATCCGCACCGATGGCGGCATGGAAGCGGTCAACCTGAAGGTGGCCGAGGAATACGTGGGCGCCTTCGGCAACCTGGCCAAGCAGGGCAACACGCTGATCGTGCCGGGCAACCTCGGCGACATGAGCAGCATGGTGGCCGCCGCGCTGCAGATCGTGAAGGGGCAGAAGGCCTAGGGCGCCGGGGAGGGCTGCGCGGGAGCGCGCAAGGGCGTCGGGAAGTACGCCGGGAAGTAGGCCGGGAAGGGCGCGCAGGCAGGGCAGGAAGGCAGGAGAGCCGCACCGCTCATGCGAGCCGCGGCAGGCGCGGCCCGCAGTGACCTATAGTGGCCTACTCCTTCGTCGCGCCCTTCATGATGCGCGCCTTCTCGCGCTGCCAGTCGCGGTCCTTCTCGGTCTCGCGCTTGTCGAACTGCTTCTTGCCCTTGGCCAGGCCGATCTCGCATTTGACGCGGCCGCGCGTGTAGTGCAGGTTCAGTGGCACGATCGTAAAGCCGCGCTGCTCCACCTTGCCGATCAGCCGCTTGATTTCCTCGGCCTTGAGCAGCAGCTTGCGGGTGCGCACCGCGTCCGGGTTGACGTGGGTGGAAGCGCTCTGCAGCGGGCTGATGTGGGCGCCGATCAGGAACAGCTCGGCGTCGCGCACGACCACGTAGCCTTCCTTGATCTGCACGCGACCGGCGCGGATCGCCTTGACTTCCCAGCCCTCGAGCACGATCCCCGCCTCGTATCGCTCTTCGATGAAGTAGTCGAAAAAGGCTTTCTTGTTGTCTGCGATGGTCATGCGGTCCGGGTAAAGGAAATAACGGTAGGAAAAAACAAAAAACCAGAATAACGAAGGGAGGGGGCGGGCTGGCGCGCCGCGCCGCAGGGCGCCGGGGAGGCCGCCACGCGCCTCGCGGGCGCGGCCGGGATGCCGCCGGGCCGCGCGTGGGCTAAAATTGCGATTCTAGCAAACCGGCCGCTCCCGGTGGATCCCGCAGTGCATCATGGCGCAGGCGGGATTTGCGCGGGCCTTGCCGCGCTTCCCGATATTCCCGATTTCCCGATACATGGCAGACGTCCATAAATCCGTGCTGCTTGGCTACTCGGCCGAGCAGATGTACAACCTGGTCACCCAGGTCGAGGACTATCCCAAGTTCCTCCCCTGGTGCGGTGGCGTGGAGGTGTTCGAGCAGACCGAGACCCTGCTCGACGCCAAGATCCACATCCACTTCAACGGCATCAAGCAGTATTTCCACACCCGCAACACGCAGGAGCGGCCCGTGCGCATCGATATGGTGTTCGAGGACGGCCCCTTCAAGGTCTTCAGCGGTTCCTGGCGCTTCACGCCGCTGCGCGAGGACGCCTGCAAGATCGAGTTCCACCTGCACTACGAATTCTCCAGCTTCCTGCTGGAAAAGATCATCGGACCGGTGTTCAGCATGATTGCCAATACGTTCGTCGATGCCTTCGTCAAGCGCGCCGAGGTGGTCTATGGCAACCGCTGAAGCCGTGCCCGCGCTGCGCGTGCTGGTCTGCTACGCGCGCCCGGAAGGCGTCTTCCTGAAGGAAACCGAGGTGGCGCCGGGCACCACCATCGTCGGCGCGATCGGCGCGTCGGGGCTGCTGCAGGCCTGCCCGGAAGTGGACCCGGCCACGCTGCGCGTGGGCATCTTCAACAAGCTCAAGACGCCCGACACGGTGGTGCGCGAGGGCGATCGCATCGAGGTCTATCGCCCGCTGGTGGCGGACCCCAAGTCGGCGCGCCGCAAGCGCGTGCTCAAGACCCGCCGCGGCGGCACCCGCGAAGGCCAGAAATGGCTGCGCGGCGGCGGCTGACCCAGCGGCTGAACCGGCGGTCGATCCGGCCGCGCGGCCCGCTCAGACGCAGTTCTCGGCGAGGCTGGCGTTGGTGCGCTGCAGTTCGGCCTGGCGCTGGTCGTCGTCGAGGTGCTGCGGCGAGCCGTCCGGCGCCGGCACGGTGATGCGCCGGTTCTGCTGCAGGGCCGCGGCGTAGCCGCGCAAGCCGGCGCAGCGCGCCTCGCGCTCCTGCGCGGCCTTGTCCTTGGCGGCCTGGTCGGCCTCGGCCTTGAGCGTTTCGGCGCGGCGCTTCTGGAAGGCGTCCTCGGAGCCGGTGGCGGTCTCCGCGCGGGCTTCCGCCTTTGCTTCCGCCTTCGCTTCGGGCCTGGCCGCCGCGGCATCCGAGGCGGGCGCCGCGTCGGCGGGCCGCAGCATGCCGGCAAAGCGGCCGGGCGCCTTGATGACGCTGGCGACCGGCACCGAGGGCGGCGGCGGGACGTCGCTGAACACGGTGCGGCCGGCGGCGTCGCGCCACTGCCATTGCGCCTGCGCGGCGGCGGGGTGGCAGAGGCAGGCCAGGGCGGCGAGCGTGAGGGTCGCGATCGGGTGCGCGGCGAGGTGCGCGGTCAGGCGCGCAAGCATGGGTTTCATTGGCTCGGGTCGTCGGGTCGGGTGACAGCCTGCGGGGAGCAACGGGAATCGGAGAATCGGCGAATCGGAATATCGCGGCCGCGCGGCCGGACCGCCGCGACTGCGGCGCTAGTTTAGGCAGACTTGCCGGTGGCGTGCAAGCGCACCGACCACGCCACGCCGACCATCAGCAACACAATGGCGGCGATCTCCAGCGGGCGCGGCAGGCGGTGGTCGAACACGAAGCCGTAGGCCAGCGCGAACAGCGTCTCGAACACGATCATCTGGCCCGACAGCGTGAGCGGCAGGCGGCGGCTCGAGATGTTCCACAGGTTGTTGCCGATCAGCGACGCGCCCAGCGCCACCGCCGCGTTGACCATCCAGAACCATTGCCAGTCGCGCCCGCTGCCGGCGTCGCCCAGGCGGTCGCCGGCCAGCAGCCAGCCGGCGATGGCCAGCACCACCGAGACCACGCCGGTGGAGATGCCGTACAGCGCCGACCACTCGTTGCCGCTGTACTGGGGATTGCGCTGCAGGTAGCGCGCGTTGTCGACCGCATAGAGCGTCCAGCACACCAGCGCACCGGCCGCGCACATCACGCCGGCCACGCGCTCCCACACCGTGCGCGCGGCCTCGCCGGCGGCCGGCCCGTGCGCGCCGGCGCCGCCGCCGAACAGGTCAAGGTTGATGCAGGCGATGCCCGCGGCCACCACCAGCAGCGGCCAGATCAGCCGCGCCAGCGGCACCGCGCCGTGGTCGCGCCGCCCCATGATGGTCACGGAGATGGGCAGGATGCCGATGATCAGCGAGGTCGGGCCGACGCCGGCGAGCTGCACGCCGAAGGCCAGCAGCACGTAGTAGAGCAGGTTGCCGGTGAAGGCCTGGCGCAGCAGCGCCACGCAGTCGGCGCGGGTGAGCTTGCGCGCGATGCGCGTCATCAGCGGCAGCGCGGCGGCGAACGCCACCAGCCCGTAGGCCAGGTAGCGGCCGATGGCCAGCTCCCACGGCGAGAAGACCGGCAGCAGCTTGGGCGCGATGAACACCATGCCCCAGAACGCGCCGGCCAGCAGGCCGCACAGTACGCCGATCCCCATCGTGGTCCGCCTATGCCGGAAAAAAGACAAAGAGCATAGCAGACTCGCACAAGGGCACTCGCAGGCGCATCAAGAAACGTGCCATTCCTGTATAATTCGGTTTTGCGCCTAGAGGAATTGCTATGCGTCTTGTCCAGAAAGCACTCACATTCGATGACGTGCTGCTCGTGCCGGCCTATTCGTCGGTACTGCCCCGTGATGTCTCCCTCCGCACCCGCCTGACCCGTTCGATCGAACTGAACATTCCGCTGGTATCCGCCGCAATGGATACCGTCACGGAAGCCCGCCTGGCCATTGCAATGGCACAGGCCGGCGGCATCGGCATCGTCCACAAGAACCTGAAGCCGGCCGACCAGGCCCGCGAGGTGGCGCGCGTCAAGCGCTACGAGTCGGGCGTGCTGCGCGACCCGATCACCATCCCGCCGGACATGAAGATCCGCGATGTGATTGCATTGTCACATCAATACGGCATCTCCGGCTTCCCCGTGCTGGAAGGCAAGTCCGTGGTGGGCATCATCACCAACCGCGACCTGCGCTTCGAGGAAGACCTCGACGCACCGGCGCGCGCCAAGATGACCCCGCGCGAGAAGCTCGTCACGGTGGGCGAGGACGCCTCGCTGGAAGACGCCAAGCGCCTGATGAACCGCCACCGCCTCGAGCGCGTGCTGGTGGTCAACCAGGCCTTCGAGCTGCGCGGCCTGATCACCGTCAAGGACATCCAGAAGGCCGTGGAACACCCGCTGGCCAGCAAGGACGACCGCGGCCAGTTGCGCGTGGGCGCGGCGGTGGGCGTGGGCCCGGACAACGACGAGCGCGTCGACCTGCTGGTCAAGGCCGGCGTCGACGTGATCGTAGTCGACACCGCCCACGGCCACAGCCAGGGCGTGCTCGACCGCGTGCGCTGGGTCAAGCAGAACTACCCGCAGGTGCAGGTGATCGGCGGCAACATCGCCACCGGCGCCGCCGCGCGCGCGCTGGTCGACCACGGCGCCGACGGCGTCAAGGTCGGCATCGGCCCCGGCTCCATCTGCACCACCCGCATCGTCGCCGGCGTGGGCGTGCCGCAGATCACCGCGGTGGCCAACGTGGCCGAGGCGCTCCAGGGCACCGGCGTGCCGCTGGTGGCCGACGGCGGCATCCGCTACTCGGGCGACATTGCCAAGGCACTCGCAGCCGGCGCGCACGTGGTCATGATGGGCGGCATGTTCTCCGGCACCGAGGAAGCGCCGGGCGAGGTGTTCCTGTACCAGGGCCGCTCGTTCAAGAGCTACCGCGGCATGGGCTCGGTGGGCGCGATGAAGGACGGCGCGGCCGACCGCTACTTCCAGGAAGACAACACCGCCAACGTCGACAAGCTGGTCCCCGAAGGGATCGAAGGCCGCGTGCCCTACAAGGGCTCGGTCACGGCCATCATCCACCAGCTTTGCGGCGGCGTGCGCGCCTCGATGGGCTACTGCGGCAGCAGCTCCATCGCCAGCTGGCACGAGACTTCCGAGTTCGTGCAGATCACCGCCGCCGGCATGCGCGAATCGCACGTGCACGACGTGCAGATCACCAAGGAAGCGCCGAACTACTACATCGACTAAGTCGATTCGACCAGTGGCTGCGCGGGGCGCGACGCCCCGCCAGCCGCGCGGCCCGGTACAGGTTTCCCCCGGGCCGAGCCGGCCGCGCCCCCAGGCCGGGCCCACGCCTGACCGGAGGAGATTTCATGAAAGTATTGCTGCGAGCTGTGCTGTTCCTCGATGCCCTGCTGCAGTTGCTGCTCGGCGTCGTCCTGCTGCTGTCGCCTTTCACGACGCTCTACAGTGCGCTGCAACTGCCGCAGCCCCAGCCCCCGCTCTACGGGCAACTGCTCGGCGTCGCGCTGATCGGCCTGGCGCTGCTGCTGTGGCAGGCCACCATCAACGGCCAGCTCACGGTCGCGGTGGCGCGCACGGTCGGGCAGGTCAACCTCGTCAGCGCGATCCTGATCGTGGCCTGGATGCTCATGCTCGACCTGCCGGTGCAGGGCGCGGGCAAGATCTGGCTGCCGGTGCTGGCCGCGGTCCTCGCTTTCTTCGCGGCCGTGCAGCTGCCCGCCGCCAAGCGCGTGCGCGTGCGCGAGCGCGCCGAACGCGACAAGCGCGAACTGCAGAAAGACGCGCAGAACAAAGATGCCGGCACGCCGCCCGCGGCACGCCGGCCGCAATCACCCGAATACCGGCAAGAGCCCGGTATCACCCCGCCGCCCGGCTATGGTCCGGGCACCGAGGTGATGCCCGAGCCCGCGCTGGACGACACGCCATCCGCCCATCATGCACGACAAAATCCTCATCCTTGACTTCGGCTCGCAGGTAACGCAGCTGATCGCCCGCCGCGTGCGCGAAGCGCACGTCTACTGCGAGATCCACCCGAACGACGTGTCGGACGAATTCGTGCGCGAGTACGCGCCCAAGGGCGTCATCCTGTCCGGCAGCCACGCCAGCACCTACGAAGACCACCAGCTGCGCGCGCCGCAGGCCGTGTGGGACCTCGGCGTGCCGGTGCTCGGCATCTGCTACGGCATGCAGACGATGGCCGTGCAGCTGGGCGGCAAAGTGGAATGGAGCGACCACCGCGAATTCGGCTACGCCGAAGTGCGCGCGCATGGCCACACCGCGCTGCTCAAGGACCTGGAAGACTTCGCCACGCCCGAAGGCCACGGCATGCTCAAGGTCTGGATGAGCCACGGCGACAAGGTCGCCGAGCTGCCGCCCGGCTTCAAGCTCATGGCCTCCACGCCGAGCTGCCCGATCGCCGGCATGGCCGACGAAGCGCGCGGCTACTACGCCGTGCAGTTCCACCCCGAAGTCACGCACACCGTCAAGGGCCGCGACATCCTCGAACGCTTCGTGCTCAAGATCGCCGCCGCCCGGCCCGACTGGGTCATGCGCGACCACATCGCCGAAGCCGTCGCCAGGATCCGCGAACAGGTCGGCGACGAAGAAGTCATCCTCGGCTTGTCCGGCGGCGTCGACTCGTCCGTGGCCGCCGCCCTGATCCACCGCGCCATCGGCGACCAGCTCACCTGCGTGTTCGTCGACCACGGCCTGCTGCGCCTCAACGAAGGCAAGATGGTCATGGAAATGTTCGCCGGCCGCCTGCACGCCAAGGTCGTCCACATCGACGCCGCCGAACAGTTCCTCGGCCACCTCGCCGGCGTCACCGACCCCGAAGCCAAGCGCAAGATCATCGGCCGCGAATTCGTCGAGGTGTTCCAGGCCGAAGCCAAGAAGCTCAGCAAGGCCAAATGGCTCGCGCAAGGCACCATCTACCCCGACGTGGTCGAATCCGGCGGCACCAAAACCAAGAAAGCCACCACCATCAAGAGCCACCACAACGTCGGCGGCCTGCCCGAGACGCTCGGCCTCAAGCTGCTCGAACCGCTGCGCGACCTGTTCAAGGACGAAGTGCGCGAACTCGGCGTCGAACTCGGCCTGCCGCCCGAGATGGTCTACCGCCACCCGTTCCCCGGCCCGGGCCTGGGCGTGCGCATCCTCGGCGAAGTCAAGCGCGACTACGCCGAACTGCTGCGCCGCGCCGACGCCATCTTCATCGAAGAACTGCGCGCCACCATCGCCACCGAACAGGACGCCGCCGCCGGCCTGTGCGAACCCGCCCAGGTCGGCAAGAGCTGGTACGACCTGACCAGCCAGGCCTTCGCCGTGTTCCTGCCGGTCAAGTCCGTCGGCGTAATGGGCGACGGCCGCACCTACGACTACGTCGTCGCGCTGCGCGCGGTGCAGACCACCGACTTCATGACGGCGCATTGGGCGCATTTGCCGTATGCGTTGCTGGGGCGTTGCTCGAATCGGATCATTAATGAGGTGCGCGGCTTGAACCGGGTGGTGTATGACGTTTCGGGGAAGCCGCCGGCTACGATTGAGTGGGAGTGAATTTACGTCCTTCAAGGACTATCGCCAGCTATCGAAAAAATTCTGTAACGTGTTGATTTAGAAGAAAATACGTCGCGGTATCTATCGGTGACTATCGCCGGCCAGCAAAATAAGTTGGCGGTAGAGCTGACGGTAAAAATCGAAGCCGGATTAAGACATTCTCGTTCACTATTCAGACTTTTACCGTCTTTGACGGTAAAAGTCCTCTCGGGAAAGCTTGTTTTACGCGGCTTTCCGGGCATCAACAGGTCTCCCGATCCCTGACGGTAAAACCTGACGGTAAAGCCGTCAAAATACCGGAGGAAACCTCGATGCTCACCGACGCTGCACTACGCAATCTCAAGCTTAAGTCCAAGATTTATAAGGCTTCTGACCGGGACGGGATGTACGTGACGGTATCGACCAGCGGTACTATCACCTTCCGCTACGATTACCGTCTCAACGGTCGCCGCGAAACGCTAACCCTCGGGCGATATGGCCCAGACGGCATTTCACTGGCGATGGCGCGCGAACTGCTGCTGGACGCGCGAAAGACCGTTCTCAAGGGCATGTCCCCCGCGCTTGAAAAGCAACGCGAGAAACGCCGCGTCCATGCCATTGAGACTTTCGGTACCGCGATGGACGCATGGTTTGCCAATGCAAAGTTGGCTGACAGCACCCGCGCCATGCGCAAGCACATCATTGACCGCGACATCCTGCCGGTTTTCCGCAATCGCCTGCTGACCGAAATCCAGCCCGAAGACCTGCGGGCCTTGTGCAACAAGGTCAAGGAACGCGGGGCACCTGCCACGGCAGTGCAGATTCGGGACATCGTGAAGCAGGTCTATGTCTACGCCATCGCCCATGGCGAAAAGGTGGACAACCCGGCTAACAGCGTGGGTGCAGCCTCGATCGCCACCTTCGTGCCGAAGGATCGCGCCTTGTCGCCACTGGAAATCCGGCTGATGGTGCAGCAGATGGCCTCGGTGGCGACTTATCCGACCATCAAGCTCGCACTGCGCCTGATTCTGCTGACGCTAGTGCGCAAGAGCGAACTGATCCAGGCCACCTGGGAAGAGGTCGATTTCGAGAGCGCGACCTGGACAATCCCGAAGCAGCGGATGAAGGGACGCAATCCGCATGTGATTTATTTGTCGCGCCAGGCGCTCGACATCTTCGTTACGCTGCACGCTTGCGCGGCCGGCTCAAAATTCGTTTTTCCCTCTCGTTACGACGCTGAGCGGCATATGTCCAATGCAACCTTGAATCGGGTCACGCAACTCGTGACGGAGGCTGCAAAAACCGAGGGGCTGCCGCTGCAACCGTTCACCGTTCACGACCTGCGCCGCACCGGCTCGACGCTGTTAAACGAAATCGGCTTCAACCGCGACTGGATCGAGAAGTGCCTGGCGCACGAGGAGGGACGTTCCTCGCGTTCGGTCTATAACAAGGCGGAGTACGCCGACCAGCGGCGCCACATGCTGCAGGAGTGGGCGAACCTGATCGACGCTTGGAGCGGAGGACGGACCTATGTGCCTTCGCTGATGCCGAAGCACGTGGTGGTACCGGCATTGAGCGCGACGACTTGAGCTGCCTAGCTCGATTTGATGGCGAAGTTGACAAAAAGTCAACTTCTGCCTATTGTTTTATCTGTGAGCATGGAACGACATGCACGTCATATCAAGAAAGCCGTTCAGCGACGCAGCAAAGGCTTATCCGAATGACGCCGAAGCGATCGACCGTACCTACCGGGTGCTGCGGTCTGGCGATTTCGATACGCCGCAGGCACTACGGCAGGTTTTTCCGTCGCTGGACAACTTCAAGTACAAGGACAAGTGGTGGGTGCTGGACATCGGTGGCAACAATCTTCGACTGATTGCTTTCATCGAATTCCGCGACAACCGCATGTACGTCAAGCACATCGCAACGCATGCCGAGTACGACAAGCTTTGCAAACGCTACCGGAAGGAGGGTGACTGAGATGGGATTTGCCGCCATCAAGGAGCGAGCCCATGCCTTATTCGACGAGGCGGGGTTCATTGGCCACATAGCCAGTGAGGACGACTACGCCCAGGCGTTGGCGTTGATGGATGATCTGGTCGAAGACTACGAGGCCAACCGTCCACTGATCGAGATTCTGGCCCGTTCCATCGAGAGCTGGGAAAACGAGTCTGACGAGTTTGCAGCGTTCAACGCGCGCGTCGCGAAGCTGGGTGGCGTCGACGTGCTTCGCTTACTGATGGAGCAGCATGGGCTGGGCGTGGCCGATCTGCCGGAGATCGGCAGCAAGTCGCTGGTGTCTAAGATTCTCAATGGTCGGGGGCGCAACCTGACCCGCGACCATATCGCGGCATTGAGCAAGCGTTTCTCGGTTAGCCCAGCTGTTTTCTTCGGTGAAGTTGACTAGGGCACGGCTTGAAATCTAGCGTGTTGTCGATTGAGCAGCTTGCGGTTTCAACATTCGCATATCGTGGTTCTGTCAGTCGCATTCTGATTTCGATCTGACGGGGCGCCGCCTGCGCCGGCGTACGTCTGGTCCCTGAGACTTACGATATGAGGCCGTTCGAGAGGCTTGCTTGCGCTCCTCGATCCACGTTTCTACCTCGTCCAGATCCCAGACCACGCAGCGCGGAGTAAGGTTGAACCGACGAGGGAATTCGCCACGGCGTTCCATCTCATAGATGGTGGTCTCCGCGAGTGGGACGATCTGGTGCAGCTCCTGTCTGCGGATCGTTCTGCGAAAGGGAAGGACGGACAGGGAAGCGAATTGGGGAAGCTCTTCATACGCGGCGGTTCCTGGCGTCGGCGTTTGCTTCAGTGCATCGGTTGTTGCGATATTGTCCATTGTTCGCAAATCAGAAGAGATTTTCGTTCGTCACCGTTTGCAGGGAATTCACGTCAGTGCAAAAAACGTTATGGAACCATGGTCGTTATAAATGACGGCTAGGGCAACTCGCTGAGGCGAAGCAGGGCGAAGTGCAGCTAATATGCCGGTATCTGCTGATACCAAGGCATCGCTCAAACTTAAGATGTGCACGGTTTGCTATCGCAGCAACCATCGAAATGGTCGGGGGAGGGGGCATGCGTATTCAGCACGTCGAGGTCGGTAATTTTCGTAAGCTCAAAGCCGTCCGCATAGATTTTTCAGAACAGAAGACTGTTTTTGTCGGGGCCAACAATAGCGGGAAGACATCTGCGATGGTGGCGCTTCGGCGATTTCTGGTCGAGCCGTCCGAGTTCTCTGTCCATGACCTCACACTTTCACATTGGACGAAGATCAACGAAAGTGCTTCAGCGTGGGAGCTTGCTGTCAGTAGCGATGAGGTGCCATCTGCGTTTGATTGGGCCGACGTTCTCCCTTTCCTGGATGTTTGGCTCAATGTTCCGAATAACGAATTGCATTACGTTCAGAAGTTGCTTCCCACGTTGGACTGGAAAGGTGGGCTTCTTGGCGTGCGATTACGCTTTGAGCCGAAGGATAGTGAAGGCCTTCAGCGCGAATATTTGAAGGCCCGGACGGCGATCGCGGAGCTTCTTGCACAGCCGCTCGCTGCTGCAGTCGTGGTAGGCGCAGATGGTGGCGTAGTTGTTGAAGCAGCTTCAGCAGGGCCTGCAGCAACGCCGTTCACTTTTTCTCTTTGGCCTCGGTCCATGATGGACTTTCTTGGTCGTCGATTGCGCAGCCTGTTCACGGTGCGTGCCTACCTTTTAGATCCTGAGGGGCTCACGACTCCGCAGGGAGGTCTGGCCAATCCCCAAGCGCTATCTCCCGATAGCGACCCGGTTGATGGAGATCCCTTCAAGGGATTGATCCGCGTCGACGAAATCAGCGCCCAACGCGGCTTTGGTTATTCCGGTGGGACCAGAACGTCCGGTGAGGACGATGCCCAATATGACCAGCAGCAGGATGCACGCGGTGGGAAAAAGTTGTCTGCGCAACTGCGGTCGTACTACACACAACACTTAGACCCATACGACAAACCCGAGCCGAAGGATCTGCAGGCACTGCAAGCTCTTCATGATGCGGAAGCCGCCTTCGAGGCGCGCCTGACGGAAGGCTTTGCCGCAGCCTTGCAGGAGCTGGAGAATATCGGATATCCGGGGGTCACCGATCCAAAGCTGACAATTACCACGCGAATTAAGCCGACGGACGGGCTAAACCATGGCGCGGCGGTTCAATATGAAGTGCCGACGCATGTGACAGAAGCGACAAAGGGTTATCGCTTGCCGGAGGACTCAAACGGCCTTGGTTACCAGAACCTCGTTTCAATGGTGTTTGCCCTGATGAGTTTCCGTGACAGATGGATGCGCGTCGGTAAGGCTGGCAATACGACCGCCGATGAGGATAGCTTTGTTTCCCCTTTACATTTGGTCCTAGTTGAAGAGCCCGAGGCTCACCTGCATGCGCAGGTGCAGCAGGTTTTTATCAAACAGGCGTATGCCGTACTTCGGAAGCACCACATGCTGGGAGATTCCACCGACCTGAGAACCCAGCTCGTGGTCAGCACGCACTCCAGCCATCTTGCACACGAATGCGATTTTGCGTCACTGCGTTACTTCCGAAGGCTGCCTGCGTCTGCGGAGCCTGGTGCAGTACCCGTTGCGTCAGTAGTCAACCTTTCAGAAGTGTTTGGCGGTGCCGATCCCACTGAGAAGTTCGTCACGCGCTATCTCAAGGCCACGCACTGTGACCTATTTTTCGCAGACGGTGCGGTTTTGGTTGAAGGCCCTGCGGAGCGAATTCTTGTACCCCATCTCGTTCGCGAACGCGCCGATTACGCGTATCTGCGTCGATGTTATATAACTTGGCTTGAGATCGGTGGCAGTCATGCTCACCGGCTCAAGCCGTTACTGGAACATCTTGGTCTTACCGCTTTGATTGTCACCGACCTCGACGCCAAGGATGGCACGTCGGGTGCGGCGGTTCCCCCGAAGCGCAACAGCGGGCAGAAGGCGCGGAATGAAACCTTGAAGTCGTGGATTCCCGCCGACGACTCGCTAGATGCCTTGCTTGACAAGACTGGCGTCGATCTCGTCAAAGATGACCCAAGCGGGTACGCCATACGCGTGGCATATCAACAGCCGATCCAACTAGGTTTCAAATTAAAACCCCCGGCCGAGGCGCTTGCGAATACGTTTGAAGATGCGCTTCTCTACGAGAACACGGAGCTTTTCGCCGATTTGGATGGCCACGGGCTCATCGCAAAATTCCGTGAAGCCCTCGCGGGTAGCGCGGATCTGGAGGCTCTTGCTGCAGTGGTTCACACGGCGTTGAAAACCGGGAATAAAGCAGAGCTTGCGCTTGACCTTCTGTATAGCGACAAGATTGCATCGCTGAAAGTGCCCACGTATATCCATGATGGCCTCACGTGGCTTACTGCACAGTTGAAGCGCAAGGAGCAGGATGCACTCGGCAACGCGCTGGTGGCCGCATGAAGATTTCGAGTGGTGTGACGGATAACGATCTAGATAACCCGGCGGACGAGGAAATTGTGGCGTGCCTCGATCTTGCCACCCCTCGAAGTTTTTTTCTATTCGCGGGAGCGGGATCTGGCAAGACCCGCTCGCTGGTAAAGGCGCTCGACCATGTGCGGCGAAAGCAGGGAGAGGCGCTTCGATTCAGAAGCCAACGGATCGGCGTCATCACTTATACCAACGCGGCGTGTGATGAAATCAATCGCCGCCTCGAGTTCGATCGAACAATCGAGGTCTCAACAATTCACAGCTTTGCGTGGTCTCTTATTAATGGTCTCAATCACGACATTAGAGAATGGCTGCGAACAAACCTTGCCGAGGAAATTGCAGAACTTAAAGTTCTTGAAGCAAAGGGGCGAGCTGGGACTAAAGCATCGGCCGATCGCATTAGCAAGATAGCCTCCAAGGGACGGCGGCTGGCGAACTTGAATGATGTCCGCCGCTTTGTCTACAGTCCTACTGGTGACAATCGAGGACGTGACGCGCTCAACCATAGCGAAGTCATCAAGACTTCGGCAGCATTCCTTGAAACCAAGCCTGCGATGCAGAGCATTCTCGTGGGCAGATACCCGATTCTGCTGATCGACGAAAGCCAGGATACGAACAAGCTTCTGATCGACGCCTTGTTCGCAGTTCAGTCGATCCATCGAGCGAGTTTTGTGCTCGGTTTGTTCGGGGACATGATGCAAAGAATCTACAGCGATGGCAAAGAGGGCTTAGGCCAAAACCTGCCTGATGATTGGGCTACGCCGGGGAAACGGATGAATCATCGTTGTCCCCAGCGGGTGGTGAGCTTGATTAACAAGGTGCGTAAGAATGTCGATGGTCAGGAGCAGGTCTGCCGCATTGATGCGCATGAAGGTTGTGTACGGCTTTTTATCCTGCCCAGCGATACGGTCGATAAGCCGGCAACCGAGCAGGCCATAGCTCTCCAGATGGCGCAGTTGACTGGCGATGATGAATGGGGAAATTCCGGCACCTATAAGTGCCTTACGCTTGAACATCGGATGGCTGCGCGGCGGATGGGGTTCCTTGAGATGTTCGTAGCCCTGCACGACGTCGAGAGCTTCCGAATAGGGCTTCTTGATGGAAGCCTGTCTCTCGTACGATTTTTTTCCGAACAGATCATGCCGCTAGTCGCCGCTCAGCGGCGCAGCGACCGGTTTGCCGTCGCTCGCATCATGAGGGAGTTTTCGCCGCTGTTGACGAGTGACGCATTTCGGAAGGCTGAGGATCAGTCAACGCAGTTGCAGAAGGCGAGGATAGCCATTGATAGCCTCATGTCGCTCTGGAAATCCGATGCCGGACCGACATTCGGCGAAGTCCTGCGCAATGTCGGGAATAGCGGGCTGCTCGTCGTGCCTGAGGCCCTTCGACGGAACCTCGACAGGGACGTGTCGCTTGATGCTGTGGACGACCAGCAAGACGCCGATGCGGTCGATCGCCAAACGGAAAGAGCTGTGGCGATAGACAAATTCCTTTCGGCTCCTTTTTTGCAGATTGAACCATACGCCGCCTATGTTTCAGGCAAAGCTCATTTCGACACTCATCAAGGCGTCAAAGGTCTTGAGTTTCCTCGGGTCATGGTCATCATGGACGATGCGGAGGCTCGTGGCTTCCTGTTCAGCTACGAAAAGCTCTTTGGAGGGAAGGATGCGGGCGATACTTCGGTTGAATCTACGCGTCGACTGTTTTACGTCACCTGCAGTCGTGCTGAGAAGAGCTTGGCTTTAGTCGCCTATTCGACGCAGCCGGATCGGGTTCGGCAATTTGTTTTAAAGGAGGGCTGGTTTGAAGCGGAGGAGGTCGTTGTTGGCATGCCCATATGAGCAATTATTCCATCCAGTTGTTCGACGATTTATTGCTAGTAAGGAGATGGGAGCGCATGGCTGATAAATACGCCAGTTTCGATGAACTCCGAGCAACCGAGGCAGCAGACAACTTCTCTATTTTCGCTCGCGAGAGCCATGCAATCTTCGCGGTGATGGCACCACATGGGGGCCTTATAGAGCCTGGAACGTCGGAGATTGCTCGCGCTATCGCTGGTGATGACCTCGCCCTTTATGTCTTTGATGCAATCAAGGCAAAGGGTAATAAGGACTTGCACATTACGAGCAGCCGCTTCGACGAACCCAACTGCGTCCACATGCTGGGCACCGTCCAGACGGTGTTGGCCATTCATGGCGAGAAGAGTAATACGGATACGGTGTTCGTTGGTGGGCGCCACCCAGACTTCTCTGACATCCTGAGGGCGGAACTCGCGCCGGCGGGCTTCAATGTCGAGGAGCATGAGAACCTCCATTTGCAGGGCCGTGATCCGTCGAATATCTGCAACAGAGGCGTCAGTGGCCGCGGCATGCAGCTCGAACTTGCACGTGGACTTCGGCAAACATTCTTCAAATCGCTGAACAAAGAAGGGCTGCGGGAGCGTACGCCACGGTTCGTCCAGTTCTGCGGTTTAGTGCGAGCGGCATTGTTAAGGATTCCGGCCTGATGCGGTTCCGAGAAGATGCTCATGTGTCAGCAATCTATCCGCACTGAATTTCCAGAAGACTCGACGGTAGCGGCGACATCTCTTCGACAATCGTTACTTGTGGGGAGGGCCAGACCTGCGGCCTCGACACCAGACAGGAGTAACTGAGATGTCGCAGCTTCATAAAGACAATCATTACGTACCGCAGCTCTATCTGAAGCAGTGGTCCACAAACGGGAAGATTCTCACCTATCGATTGCTCGTTCCGCACGAAAACGTTCCTGTGTGGAAGGAGCACTCTCTTCGCGGAATAGCCTTCCATCAGCATCTGTACACCTACTTGGTGGGCCAAGAGGAGACGGATGAGTTTGAATGCTGGCTTGGCCAGGAGTTTGAAGCTCCTGCAGAAGAGGCGATTAGGCTGGCAGTCAATGATGAGCGAATGTCCCCAGAACACTGGAGAACCTTAATTCGCTTCGCGGTTGCTCAGGATGTCCGCACTCCGGAAAATTTGAAGTCATTTCTTACTCGGCAACGAGAATCCCTGCAAGCATTGATGAACGAGACCCTTGACGACTCGGTTAGGAAGCTCGAAGAGGCCGTCAAAGCTGGAATTCGACTCCCCAGGCAAGTAACCGACTCATCCAATAGTTTTCCACTCCGAGTGTCGATCACTAAGACTCCGGATGGGGGCGGTGCAATAGAAACCCGAACTGTTGTGGGGAGAAAATTATGGTTGTGGAGTGTTCGACATCTCTTAACAAACACCATCGAGAAAATCACTCATAGCCGTTGGACCATCGTGCATGCGCCAGCAGGGATATCATGGCCGACGACGGACAACCCTGTCATCAAGCTTAACTTTCACAGTGCCGAGAAGTATGACTTCAGTGGAGGTTGGGGTGTTCCAAAATGCGACATATTTCTGCCACTCAGTTCCACGCACCTTCTACACAACTCTATAAGTCAACGGAGTTGGTCGAGAGGTACCGTATTGGACAAGCCCCTGGCAACATTCATCCGAAAAATCATCATTGAGCACGCCGACCGTTATGTCTTCGATAAGGAAAGAAGTGATGTCCATCTTGTTCGCCCCAGAATTGTCAGCTTGGAGGGGTACAAGAAGGAGCAGGATGCTTGGGGAAGCTGGCATCGGGAACAAAGCGAAGCTGAATTGAATTTGTCTCGATAGGCCATTAAATCGAGATCATTGGCACTGTAAAGAAATTGCATACATTGTTAGCTTCCCGGCGCGGTTTTGCCTGACGTGCCATGGGAAAATTTATGCTTTATTCATTCACACCTAGCCGGGGCGATTCCAGAAAGAACTCCGGGCTTAACAGTTCCAACCGATGCTGTCATGTCTCAAAGTATAGGGACGATGTGGACAAGCGACATCACCAACGAGAAGCTGGGACGCACCCATGCCGATAGGCAAAATAGCAGACCTCTTGTTTCCGTCTCATGGAGAGGACTGGCCTGCCGACGGCGTCTCAAAGAAATAGCGGATCCTGCCTGAAAAAGCCTGTGCGGATGACCTAATTTCACCGCGGTCATCCGGTTCCAGTCGAAGCAGCACATGTTTCAGAGCACAATGACCGGTTGCGAGCCAGTCACCGATTGCACGAGCGCGCTGACTTTCGACATCGCCCGAAGCCACTAGCACCTGCCAAGCCTCCTTGCCGAGAAAGGTAGGAAGGTGGTTGCTCATCTGGCAGTATGCGCCCGCAGCTAGATCCGCCAACGCGGCGACATCCTCGGACCAGTACGGTACCGTCGACGATTCCGTTGTTCCGAACAAGTGGTCGGCTGCATTTCTCCAGCCCGTCAAGCCAAAAGTCAGATAGGTGGCCAACCTTGCGAAACCTTCGCGTTTCTCGTGACTGTCCAGCGTCTCGTCGTGGTCGCTTATCCACATCGAAGGTTGGTTTTCTCGACGTAATCCCGAAAGGATCAGTGCAACAAAACTTGCTAGTCGTAACATTTTCTCGACGGTTCCGTGTTTGGTATCCGGAGGGAAGCAGTCGGGAAACACTTTTACGGCTGACTCTGCGCCGCCATCGATGAAGCTTCCTACTCGCCGATCAATTAAGACGGTAATGAGATTTCCACTGAGTTTGCCTGCGGCTTCAAGAAATGCAGGCAAAGCTCGCCAGCGAACGGGTTCGTTGAGTTTCTTAAAGGAGATGCGTCGCCCGTCAGGAAGCCACCGTTCGCGGAACTCTCGCAATAGTGGTAGCCATTCGTTCAGCGCCAGATCAGTGGTTACCAAAAATGAATAAGCTTCGCGCGTCGCCTCCTTGTGCTGACCAGAGTAATCGCTGGCAATGATCATGGCTCCATCTGTTACAGAAGCCAACATACCTGGATATTTTTCTTCGGTGATGCTAAGCGAATCACTTAAGCTAAATAGGTAGCCCGCGCCTTCGTCAATTACGGATCGCCAAATCTTCATTTGGTTGTCGGTCCTACCTGAGTTACGTTTGAATGCGTGCGACTACTTGATCGCAGACCAATGCGAAGGCGATAGCGTAGGCGTGTAGGCTGATCGGAAGTGCCAGGCCATCGGAGAAAATCCGTGCTCGCGCAAAGACAAAGCCGAGTGCGAACAGTGCTAAGAAGGTCGTTGGATGCTGATAGACCGCGTGGTGTTGGTAGGAGAAGAAGCCTGCTGTGCCTATGGCTGCAATCATCGCAATCTGGCCATTTGCTTTGAATGGGAACAGTGAAAGCAGAAAATGCCGGAAAGCTACTTCTTCCACGATAGGTGGAAGAAGTAGCAGGCAGGCCACCATGACAGCAATCTGCACTGGTGTTTTGAAGTCGTAAAGATGCACCATGCTGATTTCGCGTGGTTGCCCAAGCAACAACGCTGTGCCGTAAGTCGCCAGATAGATGGCGGATACGGTCAGAATACCGAGCATCAAATGCCGGCGCCGAACGTTGCCAATGAAATGGATGTCGGGATAACCCCAGCGCTGATGGGCGAGAAGAAACACGAGAAGCAACAAGGCGGACGGACCGTAGACCACAGCTACCGTATAGCGCGCTATGTCTTGTACGTTGAACTGGCTGACGATCCATGGCAGCGTCAGGCGATATACGCAGTAAGCCAATGGTCCGAACAGCAAAGCCAAGCTCCATCGAGTAGCAAAGGGTTGCCCCAAACCTAAGATATCCCTGCATCGTTTTGCGTCCAGTCGCATTGTGGTTCTGCTCCCACCATCCCGAGTCGTACGTCTGAGAAGAATAATCGAGTCGGGCGTCTCCCGGCTGCGCCAGGTCGCGCTCTCGTGCTTCGCATCGAACCTCGCTGTGCGAGTTTCGCCCCCTGCGGGCTTCCATCGCTGACGCCTACGGCCCGGATTCCCTGATTCGGGCCTGCGCGCTTCGCTTGCGTGCGATCGGCGCATCGAGGCGGCCGTTGCCTGTCCAGCCATCTTCCTTGACTTCATCCCCTTGTCCGCGACTGTAGCCCTCGGCCGTGTGCCGTCAAGGCGCGCTGGGCCGTGTCCTCGGCTGCGCCTGCGGGCCGCACCAACCCTGCGCTTTTCTCCTTGACGTCCCCCGGCTGCGCGCTCCTGACCGTCGCGGGCGATGAACTCAGGAAAGACGGTGGCAACGAGCCAACCGGGTTCTTCGTGCCGACCGCACCGGAAGTCCAAGGCGGGCTCCGAATCTTGGAATCCGGTTGCGGTGAACAGCCAACCCTTCTTTGTCAGGAGAAATGCCATGCAACTCGCTTCCCGTTTCGCTTCGCGCTCGCCGGTACTGCGTTCGGAATATCCGCTGTCCGACGATCAAATCCGCGCCGTCGCGCCTTCCATCTTCGCGGACGCCCCGCACGAAAGCCGTTCCGAGCGGTACAGCTACATCCCCACCGCGACCGTGTTGCAAGAACTGCGCGGCGAAGGCTTCGAGCCTTTCATGGTGTGCCAGACCCGTGTGCGGCAGGACGACCGCCGCGACTACACCAAGCACATGATCCGGCTGCGCCACGCCAGCCAGATCAACGGACGTGAAGCCAACGAAATCATCCTGCTGAACTCGCACGACGGCACCAGCAGTTATCAGATGCTGGCCGGCATGTTCCGGTTCGTGTGCAGCAATGGCCTTGTCTGCGGCGACACCGTGGCGGACGTGCGCGTACCCCACAAGGGCGACGTAGCCGGACACGTCATCGAAGGCGCTTACGAAGTCCTGCACGGCTTCGACCGGGCGCAGGCATCCCGCGATGCCATGCAAGCCATCACGCTGGACGCCGGGGAATCGGAAGTGTTCGCCCGCGCCGCGCTCGCGTTGAAGTACGACGAGGACACGCCCGCGCCTGTCACGGAATCGCAAATCCTGCTGCCGCGCCGCCACGACGACAGCCGCCGCGACTTGTGGAGCGTGTTCAACCGCACGCAAGAAAACCTCATCAAAGGCGGCTTGTCTGCCCGTGCCGCGAACGGTCGCCGCCAGACCACGCGCCCGGTGCAGGGCATCGACAACGGTATCCGCCTCAATCGCGCCCTGTGGCTGCTGGCCGATGGCCTGCGCCAGTTGAAAGCCTGATTCCCCACGCGGCAGGGGCAGGCAGCAGCCCTTGCCGCTTCTCTCGCTGCTGCATCCCTAACCGCAAGGAGTTATCACCATGAACGCCGTTACCAAAACCGAAGCCATCGCCCTCGAAACCGCCGCGCCGCTGGAAGTGGCCGACCCGACCAAGAACCTGATTCTGGTTCCGCTGTCGCAGTTGTTGCCGCGCCGTTCCAAGCGCAACGTCCGCACGACGCCGCGCCAGTCCATTCCCGAACTGGCCGCGAGCATCGCCCGCGTCGGCCTGCTGCAAAACCTCATCGTCATCGTGTCCGCCGATGGCGAGCAGTACGAAGTCGTCGCAGGCGACCGCCGCCTGACCGCGTTGAAGCTGCTGGCGAAGAAGAAGCGCATCGCCGCCGATTACGACGTGCCGTGCCTGCTGGTGGCCGATGCGTCCGCCCGTACCGTCAGCCTTGCCGAGAATGTGCAGCGCGAGGCCATGCACCCCGCCGACCAGTTCGCGGCCTTCGCCGCGCTGGTCAAGGAAGGTCGCCCCATCGAAGACATTGCCGCCGACTTCGGCGTGTCCCCGCTGGTGGTGCAGCGCCGTCTCAAGCTCGCCAACGTCTCGCCGCGCCTGCTGGCCGACTACCGCAGCGGCAATCCGGGCGCGGTGACGCTGGAGCAGTTGATGGCCCTGACCATCACCGACGACCACGCCGCACAGGAAGCCGCGTACTACGGTGCGCCGGAATGGCAGCGCGGCGCGTCCGCGTTGCGCGACCGCCTGACCGAGCGCGAAATCACCGCCACGCATCCGCTGGTGCGTTTCGTCGGTCTGGACACCTACACGCAGGCAGGCGGCGGCATCCGCCGCGACCTGTTCGCGGAAGGCGATGCCGGAACCTACCTGACCGATGCCGCGCTGCTGGAAACGCTGGTGCGCGGCAAGCTGGATGCACAGGCCGAGGACGTGCGCGCCGAGGGCTGGGCGTGGGTGGAAGCCGTACCGCACATGAGCCACGCCGACCGGCAGGCGTTCCAGAACGCACCGCGCCATCGCCGTGAACCGACCGCCCGAGAAACCCGCCGGATCGCCTCGCTGCAAACCCGCCTCGACAAGCTCGACGCCGAACTGGAAGATGCCTACGACGCCGAGGACGTGGACAAGACCGAGGCGCTGGAACCGCGCCGCGAGCAGGTGGCCGAGGAACTGCAAGCCATCGAAGAAGGCTTGCGCGACTACGCCCCGGACGTGCGCGCCGTGGCCGGTGCCATCGTCACGCTCGACCGCGAAGGCGAGGCCGTGATTCATCGCGGCCTGTTGCGCGAGGCCGAGGCGAAGGCGCTGCGGACGCTCGAAAAGCTGCGGCAGGGTTTCGGCGCAGGCGAAGACGCGAACGACGAGGAAGGCCACGACGAAGGCGAAACGCCCAAGTCCGCAAGCCTGTCCGACCGGCTGGCGCAGCGGTTGAGCGCGCACCGCACGGCGGCGCTGCAAATCGAAGTGGCCCGGCATCCACACGTCGCGCTGGCCGCGCTGGTGCATGGCATGGTGCAAACCGTGCTGCAAGATCACTACCACGGCCATAATTTGCCGCTCGGCGTGAGCCTGAAAGTGCAAGACCGGCTGGAAGGTATGGCGTCGGACGTGCCGGAATCGCCCGCCGCCGTGGCGCTGCGCGAATTGCAGGAAGTCGCGGGCGAAGCCTTGCCGCAGGACAGCGCCGAACTGTTCGCTGCGTTGCAGGCGACGTCGCAAGACGAGCTTGTGCGTCTGCTGGCCGTGTGCATCGCGTCCACCGCGGACGTGGTGACGCCTCGCGCCACGCAGCAACAGCCCGGCGCGGAACTGGCGCAGGCCGTGGGGCTGGACATGGCCGCATGGTGGAAGCCGACCGCCGAGGGCTATTTCCGCCACATCGCCAAGCCCGCGATTCTGGAAGCCGTGGGCGTGTTCGCGCCGTCGAACGTCACCCGGCTGGCGAAGTTGAAAAAGGGCGACATTGCCAGCGAAGCCGAACGGCTGGCAGACGGCACTGGCTGGATGCCAGCCGTGTTCCATATCGACCACCACACCGAGCCGGAAGGTGCGCCCGAGGCGAAGGACGACGCGGATGTGCCGGACGATGCCGCCGACGTGGAGCAAGCGCACGCGCTGGCCGCGTGAGGCCGCAGCATGGCCCCGGCGCACCGCGCCGGGGTTTTCACCCGAACCGGGCGCGGCAGTTCTGCCGCGCCCGGTTTCAACGTCCACAGCAAAATCGCCCCGTCGCCGCCTTTGACCAGGCGGCGACGGGGCGGGCGCGCAATGGCCTTGCGCGCCGCACGGCAAATCGGCGCCCGCTGCGCGCGCACGGTTTCGACAACGCTCCGCCGCAAGGGACGGGGCTTGCGGGGCTACGCCTCGGCTTGCTGCGGCAGGTTGTGCCAAAGCCTGCCGTCCTCGACGCTGACGGTTCGCGCCTGGTCGTCACGAAGGACGGTTCACCGACACGCCGCCCGGCCTCTTGCTATGGAGCTTTCCACGCCACGCCTCAACCACGAGGGCCGCTTGCCGGCGGCAAGGGGCGTTCTTGCCTTGTCGCTGGCGGTTGTCCTTGCCCGCGTCAGGGCGCGAGCCGGTGAAGCCGTCATGCGGGGAGGCCGAGTCAGCCATATCTCCTTTCGGGAGCGGGTGGCCTGTGCGTCCTTGGCTTGTCGTGAATCCTGGCGAGGGCACGGCTGCGCCTTGGGCTTCATGGCCGCAACCTTCCAGCGAAAACAATTTCCCCTGCGCTGCGCGCATTCCTCGTGGGACAAATTCTTTTCGCTTCCAGGTTCTCCACTGCGTTGCGACCGCCAGCGGTGCGACCCGCTCATCCCCCGCCGGCCAGTTCACAACAAGGACGCATTGGCGCGACCTTGTTCAACCCGAAAGGAGAAACATCATGGCTAACATTGGCACCTTCACCGCAGAGAAAGACGGCTTCACCGGCACGCTTCGCACCCTGACGCTCAACGTCAAGGTCAAGCTGGTTCCCAACGACAAGGGCGACAACGAGAAGGCCCCGGACTTCCGCCTGCAGGCGGCCGGCTACGACATCGGCGCGGCGTGGAAGAAGATCAGCGAGGCGGGGCGGGATTACCTGTCCGTGACCGGGAAAGCTGGTTTACGCGGCTTTCCGGGCATCAGCAGGTCTCCTGGTCCCTGACGGCAAATGCCGTCAAGAAACAGGAGGAAAGCCTCGTATTTCCCGACGCTGCATTGCGCGTCCTCAAGCCCAACTCCAAGATTTACAGGGCTTCTGACTGCGAAGGGATGTACGTGACGGTATCGCCTACCGGTACCTTCAGGCCAAGTCACAAGGACTCGGAGACTTGACCTGGATATGGTGTGGCTTCAAAGCGTATAGCCACCGTCGGCCAGGAAGTCCGGGCCGGTCACGAAGGTGCTTTCGTTCGAGATCAGAGTCCGAGCCATAAGCGGCTCGGACTCGGTTGAAAGATGGCGGCGCGAGATGCTCGCGCAGGCCTCAGGAGATGCTGGCCGCTGACCACAGATCGACAGGGCCCAGCCGGTCGGCACCTTGGGTATTCAACATCCAGCCTGGATACTCCGGCGGCAGCGCGCTGACTTCGTCGAGCTGGCGCAATTCATCCTCGGTCAGCTCTAGGTCGACCGCCGCGAGGTTGTCCTCGAGCTGGTCCATGCGTTTCGCGCCCATGATCACGGAGGTAACGACTGGCCGGGACAGCAGCCAGGCAAGCGCGACGCGCGCCGGGCTGCAACCGTGGGCCTGCGCGATGGGTACGAGGGCGTCGATGATGTTCCAGGCCCTCTCCCGGTCGACGATAGGGAAGTCGAACTCGGAGCGTCGCGAATCCTCGGGTTTCTGGTTGTTGCGGTTGAACTTGCCGGAGAGCAGGCCGCCGGCGAGTGGGCTCCAGACCAGCAGGCCAATCTTCTCCGCTTCCAGCAACGGGCCAAGCTCTCGTTCGAGGTCACGGCCAGCGAGCGAGTAGTAGGCCTGCAAGGTCTCGAAACGTGCCAAGTTCAGATGCCCGGAGATCCCCAGCGAACGAGCGATCTTCCAGGCTTGCCAGTTCGAGACGCCGATATAGCGGATCTTGCCCTGCCGGAGCAGGTCGTCGAGCGCGCGCAGCGTCTCTTCCACCGGCGTCACGATGTCGTTGGCATGGATCTGGTACAGGTCGATATGATCGGTCTGCAGCCGCTTCAGGCTCGCTTCGACGGCGTCCATGATGTGCCCGCGCGACGCGCCCACGTCGTTGCGCCCCTGGCCCATGCGGCTGTACACCTTGGTGGCGAGGACGAAGTCCTTGCGCGCAATGCCAAGATTCTTGAAGGCATGGCCCAGCACCTGTTCGCTGGCGCCGTTGGAGTAGACATCGGCGGTGTCGAAGAAATTTACGCCAGCCTCCAGGGCGGCCTTGACGAGATCGTCGGCCTCTTTCTGTCCGGACGCGCCGATGTGTTTGTAGATGCCGCTGCCGTCGCCAAACGTCATGGTGCCCAGGCACAGGCGGGACACGAGCAGGCCGGTGTTGCCCAGAGTCTTGTATTTCATGATGTATCTCCAGTCGGAAGGATGTTGATGAAAAGACTGCCTGACAGGTGGCGTGGCGGTATGGATATCCGGTAAGTCCTGGATGCATCCATCCGACGCATCGCGGCCACCGGCTCAGACCGTTGACGGTTGTGCGCGCCATGCCGCCGGATCTTCACCTCCGACAGATGGTATTGCCCGAGCCGGAGCGTATGTTTGCGGCGTGTCACCATCCATCGTCCACGTGGATTGGGCGAGAGGTGGTTCCAACGCCGGCAGCTATCCGCACTATCCGGTAAACCAGCCTGGTTGAGCTGTCCGTTCTTCCGGAGTTAGTGCACAAAAATCCGAATGTTGGACAAGGACAAGCGAGCCTGCGACGGCCGCCGATGGCCAAGGGCGTCAGGATTGTTCTTCAAGTGGATTCGGATTTTTGTGCATCATTAATCGCCGATCGTGCATCGCGATGGATGGGGTGGGGGAAGATAATTGGTCAGCCAGCGCCGCGACCGCCTTTCTTTCTGCGCTATCCGTGATCGCGGCCAGATACCGCAGCGGCACTGCCGTGCCGCGCCCATTGCGGTTTCGCCGCTGTTATCCAATCCCCCCATTTGCTAGGACCACCATGAGTCAAAATGAGAAAACCTGGTTTGTCACCGGCGCCTCGAAAGGAATCGGCCTGTCGCTCGTGCGCAAGCTTCTGGACGGCGGCGCCAACGTGGTTGCCACCTCGCGCACGCTGGCTTCGCTCGTCGATCTGATCGGACCCGCTTCGGATACGTTTCTGCCTGTACAGGTGGATCTCGCCGATGAACGCAGCGTGCAGGCCAGCATCGCGCAAGCCATTTCCCGATTCGGGCGGATCGATGCCGTCGTCAACAACGCCGGCTATGGCCTGCAAGGCACCATAGAGGGAATATCCGACGAGGAATTGCGTCGCAACTTTGAAGTCAACGTCTTCGCGCCGGCGCATGTCCTCCGCCACGTACTGCCTCATATGCGTCGGCAGCGCGGCGGGCACGTCTTCAATGTCGGTTCGATTGCCGGCTTTCAGGGTGGCTATGCAGGATGGGGCATCTACGCGGCCACCAAGTTCGCTCTTGCGGGGCTTACGGAAGCGCTCGCGGCCGAGGTTGCGGAATTCGGCATCAAGGCAACCCTGGTCTATCCGGGGCCTGTTCGTACCGAGTTCCTGTCGTCGGGCTCGCTGGTCATCGCACAGCACAACATTCGGGAATACACCGCCGCACAGGCTTTGCTCGACGTGCACCTGGATGAGATGGCTGGAAAGCAAGCCGGGGATCCGGACAAGCTGGCCTCGATGATCGTTCAAGCCGCAGGCGCGTTCGAGCCCCCGCTGCATCTGTTCGCGGGAAAGATTGCGAACGGCCTTGCACTCCAGAAACTGGCCGCGGTGGAGAGGGATCTTGCCACATGGCGCGAGATTTCGGACGCTACCGATTATCCTGATTGAGCGTGGCGCATGTCCCGATAAGTTATACCCAGGGCAGGCATTCACCGGCCGCAATGATGATTCCGGTGCACCGTCAGGAATAAAACGGAACGGATGCCATGAAATATCGCCGACTCGGCGGTAGCAATCTGCGGGGCTGGGTGTTGGCCAATCCATTGGCATATCGATGGCGCAACTGTCCACCGCCTGGCCGTGGCGCAACCTTATGCTTTCATCGCCTCGATCAACGCTCTAAGCCCTGCCGATTGGTGCTTGCGGCTTGGGAAGTAGAGAAATACGCTTTCGTCGACGGTACACCAGTCTTCGAGGCAGCGCTGGAGCCGGCCGTCGCGAAGATATGGCGCCGCCCGGTTCTCCCATATGTATGCCAGGCCCAGCCCCCGCGCCGCGGCGTCAGCCATCAATTCCTGGCTATCGACCGTCAAGGGGCCGGCAACCTCGACCTTTACCTCTTCTCCGTCCTTGACGAATTCCCAATTCAAGATCGTCCCGCTGGGAAATGCATATCGGATGCAATCATGGCTATGCAGATCGTGGGGCGTCATGGGCGCCCGATTTCTCTCGAAATAGCGCGGTGAGCCAACGACGGCGAATCGGAATTTCGGCTTGATTCGTACCGCGATCATGTCCTGCGACAGGCGTTCGCCGAAGCGGATACCGGCATCGAAACCTTCCTGCACGATATCGACCAGCGAGTCGGTGGCGACGACTTCCAGCTTCAGCCCGGCATGGCTTGCCAGGAGTTCCATCGCATCGCCCAGGACGTAGAGCGCAATCGAGTTTGGAACATTGAGTCTGATGGTGCCAAACGGCGTGGCGCGGAACGAGTTCAATCCATCCAGGGCGGCTCGCATACCGGCCATCGCCGGCTCCAACCGGGTGTACAGCGCTTCTCCAGCTTCGGTCAGGGACACGCTGCGCGTGGTGCGATGGAACAGGCGCACGCCCACGCGGCTTTCGAGGCTACGTATCGAATGACTTACCGCCGAGGCGGACGTACCCCGTTCGGTGGCCGCCTGACGGAAGCTCAGGTGCCTCGCCACCGACGCAAACACGGCCAGCTCAGCGAGTTCCGCAGTCTCCATTGGTGAACCTCATTCATCATAGTAAGAAATATTGGCTACTTTATCATATCAATTAAACGCTCCAGAATGGCCTTCAAGAAATGAGCAGGAAACAGGATCTCTTTCTTCTTGCGAGTCCAACACGTTGAATCTGGAGAAACAAATGAGCATTCAAGCCTCGCCGCAAACGCTTTCCGGGAAAGTCGCGCTGGTGACCGGAGCAAGCTCCGGCATTGGCCGGGCCACGGCCATCGAACTCGCCCGCCGAGGTGCCAAAGTCGTCGTCAGTGCACGCCGCCGCGCCGAAATCGAGGCGCTCGCCGCCGAGATCAGGAACGGCGGCTACGAAGTGACGCCTGCTGTCGCCGACATCAACGTCGAACAGGACGTGATCAATCTGGTCGCAACGACGATCTCGACCTATGGGCGGATCGACGTGGCTTTCAATAACGCGGGCACCGAAGGCGAGTTCACGCCGTTCGTCGACCAGTCGAATGAGGTCTACGAGACGATCTTCAACGCCAACGTCCGCGGCGTCTTCTGGTCGATGAAGCACGAAGCGAAAGCCATGCTGGCGCAAGGCGGCGGCACCATCATCAACAATGCATCGATGGGCGGCGTGATCGGCTTTGCCAACGCTGGCCTCTATATCGCCAGCAAGCATGCGGTGCTGGGCCTGACCAAGACCGCATCGATCGAACTGTTCAAGCAGGGCGTGCGCGTCAATGCCGTCAATCCCGGCATCATCGACACGCCGTTCCAGGACCGCATCTGGCCGAGCGCCGAAGCGAAGGACGCTTTCGCGGCTTCGACCGTACCCGGCCGGGCGGGTTCTCCGGAAGAGGTCGCGACGGTGGTGGCGTTCCTGGCTTCCGATGACGCTTCGTTCGTATCGGGCCACGGTCTGCTGGTCGACGCCGGCTACTCGATTGCCTGATCGAAGACGGCGTCGATAAATATCGAAACCTGGCGCGTCCGCTCGCCGAAGGCGCAGGCGGTCCGCACTTCGTTGCCGACCTCGATCCGCCGCCGTCGCCGAATGCCGTTGAGTCGAGGGGCGAGCGCGAAGCGAGAGTGCTGGATACGCCCGCGCACATTGCCCCGACCAAGGGCTGCGGGATGTCGCAACCTGGACTGCCCGCGGCGTCATTTCCCTGATCTGGAACGCTAACCCATGACCGCACAATCCTCCCACGCCATACCGGCTCCGGCCAACGGCGCGCAACTTACGCTCATCGCATTTATCCGGGCAAAGCCCGGCCGCGGCGACGAGCTGGGACGCCGTCTCGGCGCCCTGGTCGAGCCCTCGCGCGCCGAGGCCGGCAACATCAACTACGACCTGCACCGCTCGAACGACGACCCGGATGTCTGGGTGCTATACGAAAACTGGCAGACCGCCGCCGATCTGACGTCGCATTTCGAGCAACCCTACATGAAAGCATTCGTCGCGGCGCTTCCCGAGGTGCTGGACGGCGAAATGGATCTGCGCCGTTGCGCGATGGTCACCAAGGTCGCCGCATAGGCTTGGCGACGGTAAACGCCATTCAAAGGACCAGTAACGTGAAACTTTTCGAACCTGTCGCGCTGCGTGACGTCACACTGCGCAACCGCCTGCTCGTTTCTCCCATGTGCCAGTACTCGGCGCGGGACGGCCATGTCAACGATCATCACCTGATCAACCTCGGCCGATTCGCGATGGGCGGCTTTGGCTTGGTCATCGTCGAAGCGACCGGGGTCGTGCCCGAGGGCCGGATTACCCACGGCGATCTTGGCATCTGGTCGGACGACCACATACCTGGCCTGCGACGCATCGCGGATGCACTCAAGATGTATGGTGCTGTGGCCGGCATTCAGATTGCCCACGCCGGACCGAAGGCTGCCAGCCAGCGTCCTTGGCAGGGCAATGGGGCGCTCGACGACGACGATGTCCGGCGCGGCGAGCGGCCTTGGCCTGTGGTTTCCGCTTCCGGCAAGCCGTACGCCGACGGCTGGCTCAAGCCTGCGGCGTTGTCGAGCACAACGATGGCGGAGGTGAAACGAGCTTTCGTCGACGCGGCCCGGCGTGCCGATGCGGCCGGCTTCGATGTGATCGAGGTGCATTGTGCGCACGGTTATCTGCTCAACAGCTTTCTGTCACCCGTGACCAACGACCGAAAGGACGAATACGGCGGAGATCTCGACGGCAGGATGCGCTTTCCCCTGGAAGTCGTGCAGGCGGTGCGGGCGGCATGGCCGCAGGGTAAGCCGCTTTTCGTGCGGGTCTCCGCCGTCGATGGCCTGCGCGAGGGCATGTCCATCGAGGACACGGTGGTCTTTTCGCGTCGCCTCAAGGCGCTCGACGTAGATATCGTCGACTGCTCGTCGGGCGGCATCGCGCCGCGCTACGAGTACCCGTCCAGCTATGGCTATCAGGTTCCATACGCGCAGAAGGTGCGCAGCGAAGCAGGCATCGGCACCGCTGCGGTCGGTCTGATCGTCAACGGTCGTCAGGCCGAGGCTATCGTGGCGAGCGGCCAGGCAGACCTTGTCGCGATCGGCCGCGAGGCGCTGGCCGATCCGAATTTCGCCCTTCATGCGGAAGCCGAACTTGGCGCTGTCGATCCGCAAGTCCCGTTTGCGTCGTGGCCAACGCAGGTCGGCTGGTGGCTGCAGGGCCGGGCCGCGCAGATCCGGACATTCAGTGCGCAGTCGTGAGCGCCTACGTGACCGGGCTACACCCGCTGCGTAACCGAACCTTCCACCAGGAGTAGCAAAATGAAAGCATGGCAACTGAAGGGCTTCGGCCTCAACAACCTCGTCCTCGGTGAAACAGAAACCCCTCGACCCAAGGCTGGCGAACTGCTGGTCAAGGTGGGTGCGGTGTCACTGAACTTCCGCGACAAGGCCATCGTCGATGGCATCTACGAGCCGCATCTGGTCCCACGGGACCTGATCCCGGTCAGCGACGCCGCAGGAACGGTCGTGGCGGTGGGCGAGGGCGTGACGCGTTTCCAGGTCGGTGACCGCGTCAATTCGCACCTGTACTCCCGCTGGCTCGATGGCGCTCCCGGTCCGGACGAACCGGCCTACTGCGTCGGCTCGCCGTTACCCGGCGGGCTGGCCGAGTACATGATCATTCATGAGCAAGGCGCGGTTCGGGCGCCCGGTTCGATGTCCGATGAGGAGGCATCGACGCTCCCGATCGCCGCATTGACCGCCTGGTATTCGCTGGTGGACTTCGGTCAAATCCAGTCGGGCCAGAGTGTTCTGGTTCAGGGTACCGGCGGCGTTTCGATTTTCGCCGTCCAGATGGCTCGCGCCATGGGGGCCAAGGTGATTGCGACCTCCAGCCGGGACGAAAACCTGCAGGCCGCGATGGAGCTCGGCGCTTCCGCCGGCATCAACTATCGCAAGACGCCGAACTGGGAAACCGAGGTGCTGGCGCTCACGGACGGCAAGGGCGTGGACCTTACTCTCGATGTGGCAGGGGGTGAAGGCATCAATCAATCGGTCGCAGCCACCAAGGCGGCCGGTCGTATCGCTCAGATCGGCTTTCTCGCCGGCCAGACGACGCAATTGAATCTGATGCCCCTGATCTTTCGCCAGACCACCTTGCGAGGCATCGCGGTCGCGCCGCGTTCCTCGTTCGACCGCATGAATCCGTTCCTGGACGAGCATCGCATTCGCCCCGTCATCGATCATGTCTACCCGTTCGGGCAGGCGCGCGAAGCGTTCGAGCATCTCGCGCGCGGTCCCTTCGGCAAGGTCGTCATAAAGGTGTGAGCTGCCGCCGCGCACGGCTATGGCGTCTCACGCCTCACGCCTAGCACTGGCCTGGTTGTTTTCCACGCGCGCAGTGAATTTCCGCCATCGTTGTTGTGATGCCGCGCCAGCGAACTGGCCCCGCGGCTCCGGGTGGCGCGGCTAGGCCGAGTCGGTGCGCAACCGCACGGCATCCTGGATCGGTGGTGCTCCGAACAGGCGCTTGTATTCGCGGTGGAATTGCGACAGGTTATCGTAGCCAACGGCCGAGGCGACGATGCCCACGTCGCTCGCGCGCTTCAGCAACAGGCGACGTGCCTCGAACAGGCGCAGGCGTTTCTGGTATTGCAGCGGGCTCAGTCCGGTAGCGTCCTTGAAATGCTGGTGCAGCGAGGAAACGCTCATGTTGACGTGCCGGGCAAGTTCGTCGATGCGCATGGGCATCTCGTAATGGGCCTTGATCCATTCAACCGCGCGGGTAATCTTGAATGCACGGCTGTCCGCCACCAGGGCTTGCCTGAGGCGCAGGCCCTGGCTGCTCATCAGCAGGCGATAGATGATCTCCTGTTCGATCAAGGGCGCCAGCACCGGGATGTGCTTGGGTGTGTCAAGCAGCCGCGTCAGCCGGTAGGCCGCCTCAAGCAGGTCCAGCGACAGCTCTCCTGCGCTGATGCCCAATCCGGTCGACGATTCGTCCGGCGGCGGCAATTCGTGCGCCGCGACCAGATCGGCGACCTGCCGCAGGTCGATCTCGAAATTGAAACAGAGATAGGGATGCTCGCGGCTGGCCTGTTCTACCTTGCCGATGACCGGCATATCGATCGACGTGAGCAGGTAGTGCTCCGTGTCGTAGTGATAAGAAGCGTCGCCGGCGATGACGGTCTTGGCGCCCTGTGCGGCGAAGATCAGCGCCACCTTGCTGAAGGATGCTTCCTCCTTGCTCGGCGCCGAATAGCGGAAGAATCTCAGTGATGGAATCGCGGCCATCTGGTGCTCGCCGTCGATCGGCGTGAAGCGACCGGCGATGGCGGCGAGCGCGGCGGTGATGCCGGCCCGGGTCATTGGCAGCGGCGGCGTCGGGGGTGTCGTGTCCATATCCATGGCGTCCAGAAAGGTGTCGCCACTATCGGCTGTTTACCTGTGTCTTGTGAATCGTCCCACACGCATGTTCGGAGAATCGTACACAAAATAAAGAGGAACATGGATCCGGTCGGAGCGCGCCCGATGAAGAATGTTGCCGCTGTGCCACGCCATGCCGGACAGCGCGCGCCATCGGTTCCCATGCCCCCACGCTGCCGGCGAACCGCAGGTCCAACCGCTCGCGGAAGACACAGGCGCCACAGCCTGACTCCGGCACCTGCATCAACCGCAACCCCGCCAGCCCCGCCCGGAAATCCAGACTCAAAGATCCAGCACCAGCCTGGCCGACCGGCAGCCGGACACGCACACCAGCATGGTGTTGCCCGCGGCGCGCTCCTCGGCGGACAGCAGGCAATCCCGGTGGTCGATGTCGCCGGCCAGCACGGCGGTCTCGCACGAGCCGCACGCGCCTTCCTGGCAGCTGTAGGCGACGTCGATGCCGGCCTTCAGCAGCACGTCGAGCAGCGACTGGCCGGCGTGCACGGTCAGGTGGCGCCCCGAGCGGGCCAGTTCGACTTCATAGTCCGCGTCCCGGGCCGCGGGGCTCGGCGTTTCCGCGCCGAACCGTTCGATGAAGCTGTTCTTGCAGCCGAGCGCCGAGCATGCTTTCTCGAAGGCGTCCAGCATGCCGGCGGGGCCGCAGCAATAGTAGTTGGCGTCCGGGTCGCCGCCGGCGAGCAGCTTGCGCAGGTCCGGCGGGCCGGCGTCGTCGTCGAAGCAGGTTTCCACCCGCGCGGACTTCGCCTTGCCGAGCGCCTCGATTTCCCGGAGGAACGCGGCATGCTCGCGGGATCTGGCGCAGTAGATGAGCCGGACCTTCTCGCCGCGCGCGGCCAGGGTCTGGAGCATGGCGTAGATGGGGGTGATGCCGATGCCGCCGGCCACCAGCACGCTGTTGCCGCGGCCGGCGCGCAGGGCGAAGTGGTTGCGCGGCGCGCTGATGGTCAGTTCGTCGCCTTCCCGGATGCGGTCGTGCACGTGGCGCGAGCCGCCGCGGCCGGCGGCTTCCCGCTGTACCGCGATGCCGTAGGCGGAGCCGTCGGACGGGCGATACAGGGAGTAGCTGCGGTGCAGGCCGTCGGCGAGCAGCAGGTCGACGTGCGAGCCGCTGTCCGCCGGGGGCAGCGGCCGCGCGGCGTCCACCGGCACGAGTTCGAGGCTGACGATGCCGGTCGCTTCGGTGCGAATCCGCGCGACCTTGATCTGATGGGTGGCATGCATGGACAGGTCTTCTCCGTCTTCGATTGCTAGGCCGCCCGCGGGAGGGACCGCTGCGAGAGAAGCTCCACGGCCTGCACCAGCGCGGCGTGGTCCTGGTCGCCCAGGCCGAGCGCCTTGGCCGTGGACATGAGCTGCATCACGCCGGCGGTCTGGGGCAATGCCACGCCGAGGCCGCGGGCGGCGTCCAGGGCGATGGAGAGGTCCTTGCGGTGCAGGTCGATGCGAAAGCCCGGATCGAAGGCGCGGCTGACCATGCGCTCGCCGTGCACCTCCAGCACGCGCGAGGCGGCAAAGCCGCCCAGCAGCGCCTGGCGCACCGTCGCCGGGTCGGCGCCGGCGCCGGCCGCGAAGACCAGCGCTTCGGCGACGGCGGCGATGTTCAGCGCCACGATCATCTGGTTCGCGGCCTTGCAGACCTGCCCGGCGCCGGGGCCGCCCACGAGGTTGATGTTCTTGCCCATGCGCTCGAACAAGGGCCTGGCGCGCGCGAACGCCGCGGGCGATCCGCCCGCCATGAAGGTCAGGCTGGCCGCCTTTGCGCCGACCTCGCCGCCCGAGACCGGCGCATCGAGATAGTCGCAGCCGAGCGCCTGCACCGCTTCGGCGAAGCGCCGCGTCGCCACCGGCGAGATGGTGCTCATGTCGATCACGAGCTTGCCGGGCGCCAGTCCCGCCGCCACGCCGCGCTCGCCCCACAGCACGGTTTCCACGTCGGGCGTGTCGGGCAGCATCAGCAGCACGATGTCGGACTGCCGCGCGACCGCCTCGCTGGAGTCGCAGGGGGCAAGGCCGTCCGCCAGCAGGGCCGCTGGCAGGCCCTTCCTGCCATATGCGCACAGCGGGTATCCGGCGCGCAGGAGGTGGCCGGCCATCGGCGCGCCCATCACGCCCAGGCCGATGAAGCCGAGCCGCGGCGTGGCCGTCATGCCTGGCCTCCCGCGCCGGGGCGGCGCGCGACCATGTCGATCTCGATGAGCGCGTCCTTGGCCAGTCCCGTCACGCCCACGCAGGTGCGGGCGGGGCGCCTGCCGGCGGGGAAGTAGGAGGCATAGACCGCGTTCATGCGGTCGTAGTCGCGCTGGAATTCCGTGAGGTACACCCGGACCTGCAGCACGTGTTCGAGGCCGAGTCCGCAACCTTCCAGCACGGTCGCGAGATTCTTCATGACCTGGTGCGTCTGCGCCTCGATGCCGTCGGGATAGCCGGATTCCAGCCCCGTGCCGAGAAACGGCATCTGGCCGGTGACGAGGACCCAGCCGTCCGACTCGACGGCGTGGCTGAACGGCGCCACGGGATCGGGGGCGCCGGCGAGCATGTGAAAAACGGGTGCGTTCATGTCTGTGTCTACCTGGAGTATTCGGTGGAGCGTTCGGTGAAGTATTCGGTGAAATATTCGGTGGGCGGGCGGGATGCCTGCCTGTTCAGTAGCCTTGCGCGCGGTCGACCTGGTTGCGCAGCGCTTCGCCTGCCCGCAGGCGGCGGAAGTTGTCGAACCACAGGTCGAGGACGCGCTGGCCGTAGTCAGGGGCATCGCAGGTGATGTGCGGCGTCACCACGAGCCGGGGCACGTCCCAGTACGCGGATTCGGGCGGCAGCGGCTCGTTGTCGAAGACGTCCAGCACCGCGCCGCCCAGCAGGCCGTCGCGCAGGCGCTGTGCCAGCGCCGGGTAGTCCACCAGCGCGGCCCGGGCCATGTTCACGATGCCGGCATGGGGCGGCAGCAGCGCCAGCCGTGCCGCGCTCATCAGGTTGCGCGTCTCTTCGGTCAGCGGCGCCGTCACCACGACGAAGTCCGCCGTGGGCAGCAGCGCGTCCAGCCTCGCGGTGGGCGCGACGGGAATGCCGGGCGCTTCCGCCTTGGGCGTTCCGCTGCGCGTGACTGCCGTCACCGCCAGCCCCAGGTTCTGCGCCGCCAGGCCCACGGCCTGGCCGATGTCGCCGAAGCCGATCAGCACGAGCCGCTTGCCGCGGATCGGCCCGGTCATGAGGCTGTGCCAGGCGTGCGCGCGCTGGTTCGCCATGACTTCGGGCATGCGCGCGTTGAGCATCAGCAGGGCCATCAGGGCGGACTCGCCGGCCTTGTCGCTGTGGATGCCGCTGCTGTTGGTCAGCGCGAGGTCCGGCCGGAAATCGGAGATCGGCATCAGGTGGTCCACGCCGGCGCCCGTCGTATGGATCCAGCGCAGCCGCGGCGCCGCATTGACGGCCTTCCGGTCGAAGCCGGAGGCGATCAGCGCATCCGTCGAGGACAAATGCTCGTGGAGCCGCTCGCCGTCCCAGCTGAACGAGACGTCGACCAGCGCGGCCAGTTCGGGCTGCCGCGCGGCAGCCTTGGCCCACGCGGCCGCGTCCAGGTGGAAAGCCGGCGGCTTGGCGCGCTTGCTGTCGAGGTGCAATCGAAACGTCACGTGCGCCCCTCAGATCGGAAGGGCGACCAGCGTGTCGAAGCGCGCCGAATCGGCCACCACGACGCGCGAGCGCAGCAGCGCCTGGCCGCCCTCGAAAACCAGATGGTCGACATAGCGGCCGGCGCTGAACACGGTCATGTCGCCATCCACATCGGTCCGCACGACGAGGTAGCTGGTCTCGCAGCGGGCTTCCTCGCCGCCCAGGCTCAGCACCTCGGTGGCGCCGGTCATGTGCCGGTAGACGTGCGGCTCGTAGATGTTCACGCCGCGGATCGCCTGGACGCGGTCTTCGAGCATGCCGCGGTTGTTGCAGTACCAGACGCCGAAGTCGCGCCCCGCCTCGTAGTCGGTCCGCGTCGTGATGCGGTAGACGCCATCCTCGGTAAACAGCGTTGGCCAGACTTCGTACTCGCCGTTGTCGATGGCCGATGCGTAGCGCGCCATCAGCCGGTCGATGCTCGTTTTCGTGGCCGTCGGCAATTCCAGCGCCGGATCCCTGGTGATGCTAGACATTCATCAACTCCCGATAGAACTCCCAGAAACCGCGCACCGAGGTCTCGGTCGCGCGCGTGGGCATGGAACCCGTGCCCTTGCCCCCCATCTCGATCACCGCCGATTCGTCCTCGGAGCCCTTGATCCCCTTCTCGACGAGGTAGCCGATCATGCCGTCCTCCATCGACACCAGCCCGGCCGGCCCGACGAGGTTGTTCTGCTTGCGGCGCACCTGCGTCTGCTCGGGCGTGTCTTCCTCGAAGCCGATCTGGGTCCAGACCAGCTCGCACTTGTCCGGGCCGAGCGGGATGCACTGGCGCACGCCCAGCGCGTTCATGATCTGGTGCAGCACGAAGCCGGGGAAGAGGCTCTGGATTGCGTTGGTGATGTTGTCCGGGTATTCCATCCACTGGTCGATCAGCGACGGGTCCCGCAGCCCGACGTCGTCCTTCATCGCGCGCAGGATGCCCGAGTCGTAGGCCTGGTGGCCCACGTCGGTGAAGCGCTTGGTGAAGCTGATGTGGTGGCGGCTGTGATCGTCCTGGATGGTGCCGCCTTCGGCGGACAGCCGGTTGATCTTGAAGGTCGCGAAGAACGCATGCAGCAGGCTGGGGTGGTAGTTGTCGCGGCTGTTCTCGATGTACAGCTTCCAGTTGTTGTGCATGATCTGGCTGCTGCGCCCGAGGATCTTGACCTTCCCGTACAGCGTGCGCTCGATGTGGGCCACCATCTCCGGCCCGAGATAGGTGCGCAGGTCCGCGACGGTGTCGCTGAAGGTGCCGAACACCAGCCCGCGGATGGTTTCCACGCGCAGCGCCTTGAGGCCGTGGTTCTTCTTGTCGAAGTCCTCCGGCATGCCGCCGCCGCCGGCGATGCCGTGCTCGAAGGCGACGCCGGTCAGCCGGCCGTTGAGGTCATAGACCCAGTTGTGGTACGGGCACACCAGGTTCGGGCGCTTGCGGTTGCCGCGCGCTTCGTGGCACAGCACGGAGCCCTTGTGGATGCACTTGTTGACCAGGGACTTGATCGCGCCGTCCGGGCTGCGGATGACCACGACGGACGAATGGCCCACCTTGGTGGTGACGTAGTCGCCCACGTTGGGGATGTCGGCCTCGAGGCAGAGGAAGTTCCACACCGGCCCGCGGAAGATGGCCTGCTGCTCCTTCATGTAGGTGTCCTGGTCCGAATAGATGCGGTACGGCACGCGTGTCGCGCCCGCTTCGGGCCATCGGATGGTTTGCTCTTGAACAGTGCTCATTTCAGTGCCTTTGCATCGTTGTAGGGTCGGGCCAGGAAGATGTCGGCGGGCATGTTGCCCTTGAGGATGCCTTCGGCCTTGAATATGTCGAAGGTCCGCTTGAGGGTGTCGATGTCGGCCGGCTCCAGGGACACCGCGTTCATGCCCAGCCACCGGTCGGCATACATCCTGGCGCCCGATTCCGGCAGGTTGCCGGCCTTCTTGAGGATCTCGACGACGGCCGCGCCGTTCCTGGCGCCGAAGTTCAGCGTGTCGCGCATGGCGGCCACGGCCCGGGCCGCGCCGTCCGGGTACTTCTTCATCCAGTCGTCGCGCATGATGGCCACCCCGATGTACGGCAGCGACTTGGACTTCGTCATGGTCTGCCACTCGTCGCGGAACGTGGCGAGCGTGCGCAGCTTGCCCGCGTCATGCCCCAGCTGGGCGATGGTGGTGGAGCGCAGCGCCGCGGCGTCGACATCCTTTTGCAGCACGAATTGCACGAGGCGCGATTCGTTGCCGGGCACGAAGCTGTAGTCCTTGGGGGACAGGCCGTGATTGGCCTGCAGCGTGGCCGTGCCGACCGAGGTCGTGGCGCTGCCGGTCGGCGCCATGCCGATCTTCTTGCCCTTGAGATCGGCCATCGTCTTGATGGGCGAGTCGGCCGGCACGACGAACTCGGCCTCGACGATCTGCGTGGCCAGGATGATCTTCACCGGCACGCCCTGGTCGCCCAGGCTGAAGGCGCCGGCCAGGCTGGCGCCGAAGGCCAGGTCGATGGTGTTGGCCGCGATCGCCTTGGTGGGGCCGTTGACGTCGGGGAAGTAGACGAACTCCGGTTCGAAGCCGCGTGCCTGCAACTGTTTCTGCGCTTCCATCACGGCGCCGAAGCCGAGGCTGACGCCGCTGGTCCAGTAGCCGACGCGGATCGGCGTGGCGGCCGACGCGCCGGCCGCCGACATGGCCAGACCGAGCGCGCAGGCACTCATGCGGATGAGTTGGGAGAATTTCATGCGGAACTCCATTGGGGGCGGTGGGGGGAGGGGGGACGGTACGGCGATGCGTCTGTTCAGACGTCTTTTTTCCAGCGGAAGAGATGGCGCTCCAGCGGCTTGAGCAGGCCCAGTTCGATGACCAGCATCATCGCCACCAGGGTGAAGGTCCAGGCGAAGACCTGATCGGTCAGCACGAGGTCGGCGGCCTGCCGCAGGCGATAGCCGATCCCGCTGGTGGAGCCGATCGTCTCGGCCACCAGGCTGACCCGCCAGCCGAAGCCGAAGGCCAGCCGCGCGCCGGCGAAGAAGTGGGGCAGCACGGTGGGCAGGTAGACCTTCCAGAGCACCTGGCGGCCCGACATGCGGAAGGCGCGGGCCAGCTCCACGAAGTCCGCGTTCACGGTGCGCGTGCCCTGCCAGACGTTGGTCAGGATCAGCGGCATGGCGGTCATGAACACGACGAAGATGGTCGTCATGTTGGAGATGCCGAACCAGATCAGCGCGAAGATCGCCCAGATGGCCGACGACACGGTGTTGACCACCGCCAGGATGGGCTCGAAGAAATCGGCGAGCCGCTTGTTGGCGCCCAGCACGATGCCCAGCGGCACGCCGACGACCACGGCCATCAGGAAGCCGGAGACGACGCGGCCGAAGGTCATGCGGATGTCGGTGAAGAAGCTGCCGTTGTCGATCATGGTCCGCATGGCGTCCAGCGTGCGCTGGGGGCTCGGGAAGACGTAGGCGGGCGCCTTGAGCGAGGCGACCCACCAGCCGGCGAGCAGCAGCAGCGCGAGCGCGAGGCGCTGGGTGGCGAGGCCGGCGGACGGCCGCGCCTTCGCGGGGGCTTCGGCGATATCGGAGGGAGGGGAGTTGGACGCGGTGGTGGACATGGCGGGGGCCTCAGAGCAGTTGGCGCAGTTCACGAACCTTGTCCACGAACGGTTGGCCGAGATAGTTGCGGGGGCGCGGGATGTCGATGTCGACGATCTCCTTGACGCGCCCGGGGCGCGGGGACAGCACGACCACCCTGTCGGCCAGCACCACGGCTTCTTCCACGTCGTGCGTGACGAACACGACCGTCAGATGCTTGAGCCGGTGGATGCGCAGGATTTCCTCGTGCATCTGTGTGCGGATGGAGGGGTCGAGCTTCGAGAACGGCTCGTCCATCAGCAGGATCTTCGGCTCGCCGATCAGGCTGCGCGCCAGCGCCACGCGGCTGCGCATGCCGCCGGAGAGTTGGTGCGGATAGGCGTCGGCGAATGCCTGGAGCCCGACCAGCTCGAGCAGCGCGCCCGCGCGCTCGCGGCGCTCGCGCTTGGGCATGGACCCGGCTTCGAGGCCGAAGGCGACGTTGTCGATCGTCGTGCGCCACGGCAGCAGGCGGTCTTCCTGGAACATGTAGGTGACCTTGCTCCAGTCGTCGAAGTCCTTGCCCACCTTGCCGTCGTAGGTGATGCTGCCGCGGTCGGCCTTGATCAGGCCCGAGACGATGTTCAGCAAGGTGCTCTTGCCGCAGCCGGAGGTGCCCACCAGGGCCACCACGGAGCCGCGCGGCACCTCGAAGCTGATGTCCTTGAGCACGGTCAGCCCGTTGGGCTCGTGGGTGTCGAACCACTTGCTCACGTTCTCGACGCGCACCGCGACATCCGCCTGCTTCGACGGCTCGCAGGCCTGCGCCTTCGCCGCGGCCATCGCGATCACCGCGTTCATTGCCCGCCCCCGAGATGCACGTTGGCCAGCGACATGGACTCGCTCTGCGCGCGGATGCTCTTCATGACCTTGTCCAGCGTCATGTCGCGGAAGGTCTGGATATGCCGCTTGACGATCCGCTCGGCGGCGGTGCCATCGCCGCGCTCGAGCGCGGCGATCAGCTCCATGTGGTCGTGGTCGATCTCGGCGCTGCCGCCCTGCCGGCCGAAGCCGAGCGCCACCAGGCGCTTCATCTCGTCGAGCAGGACGGAGATGTTCTGCGCCAGCCGGCCGTTGCCGGATGCCGTGGCGATTGCCAGGTGGAACTCGCGGTTGGCGTCGAGGAAGAAGCCCATGCGGTTTCCGGCATCGCGCGAAGCCGTGTTGTTGCGCGCCGAGCCCTCGATCTGCCGGAGCAGCCGGATGTCCGCCTTGCCCGCGGCCAGCTTGGCGGCGGCCGACTCCAGCAGGAGGCGCATGGCGAACAGTTCCTCGACGTCCTTGAGCGTGATCGGCGTGACGATGTAGCCGTGGCGCGGCACGGAGCGCACGAACCCCTCCTGGACCAGCCGGGCCAGCGCGAGGCGGCAGGTGGCCCGGCCGACCTTGTACTTCTCCATCAGGGAGGCTTCGGTCAGCGAGCTGCCCATCGCCAGCTTGCACGAGAGGATTTCCTGCCGCAGGCTGTGATAGGTCGATTCGCCGAGCGAGGGGTGAACGGATACCAGTTGTCCCAACTGTCCATCTCTGTCTGAATCGCTCTTCGTGGTCACTGTGAGCACCTCAAAATGTAGTGGTGATAGGTTCACCAGAAGATCAAGCATGATCTGTGCCAGTGTTGACCAAAGGCAAAACACGGAGAAGTCCCCTGGTGTAGGAGGGGCAAGGCGCGAAATCCCGTGCATGCCGGCCCGCCTCGCACCATGACGATGCGGGGGGCGTGCCCGCGCGCGCACTGGAATGGGTAGGCCGCGCTGCGCGGCGATCCGGTGGCGGGGCCGCGACGCCGCCTTGTTGCGGATAGATTGTGATCGCCATATAATCGGCCGCATCGCTAAACCGGAGAACCCCATGAGAGTCAGCCGTGCCCAGGCGGAAGAGAACCGGCGCACCGTCATCGAGGCGGCCGGGCGGCTGTTCCGCGAACATGGTTTCGATGGCGTGGGCCTGAACGACCTGATGGGGGCCGCGGGCCTGACCCAGGGGGGCTTCTACAAGCAGTTCCGGTCGAAGGACGATCTCGCGGCGCAGGCCTGCGACCGCGCGATGGCCGACAGCGCCCGGGAATGGGCGCACACGGTGGAAAGCGGCGGCGACGAGGCGCTGGCGAGGCTGGTCGGCAAGTACCTGTCGTGCGGCCACCGCGACCATATCGGCGAGGGCTGCGCGTTCGCGGCGCTCGGCCCCGATGCCGCCCGGCACAGCCCGGAGCTGGTCCGCAGTTTCGAGGCGGGCCTCAGGTCGCATCTCGAGATCCTCGGCCACGCCATGCGCGCCGCGCCTGCTCCCGCGGACCAAGGGCAGGGCGATCCCGTCGTCGTGCTCTCGACGATGGTGGGCGCGCTGCTCTTGTCCCGCATCGTCGAGGACGAGGCCCTTTCCCGGCGAATACTCGACTCCGCGGTCGGCAGCGTGCTCGGCCGCGAGGGCGCGGCCAGCCACGCCGGCCACGCCGGCGAGCCGCCGGACTCATAAGCGTCCGGCCGCTGTCATCACCATCGTTGTTCCAGGCAGTGCGTTACGCGGTAACGCCGCTGCGTCCTTGTTCGCCTTGTTCTTGTCCGCCTTCACGTCGGACTCGACGTTTCACATCAATGGAGATGGATCCATGCGCTACAAACTCTTCGGCAAACACAGCGGCCTGCGGGTCTCCGAGCTGGTGCTGGGAACCGGAAATTTCGGGACCAGATGGGGTCATGGCACCGAACCCGGCGAGGCCCGCCGCATCTTCGATGCCTACGCGGACGCGGGCGGCAATTTCATCGACACGGCCAACAGCTACCAGTTCGGCCAGTCCGAGGAAATCCTGGGCGAGCTGCTGGCCGGACGGCGCGACGATTTCGTGCTGGCGACGAAGTTCACGCTGGGGACCGATCCCAAGGCCGGCCTCTTTACCACCGGCAACAGCCGCAAGGCGATGATCGCGTCGGTCGAGATGAGCCTGAAGCGGCTCAAGACCGACCGGATCGACCTTTACTGGGCCCATATGGCCGATGGCGTGACCCCGATCGAGGAAATCGTGCGGGGCTTCGACGATCTCGCGCGGGCCGGCAAGATCCTCTACGCGGGTCTTTCGGACTTTCCGGCGTGGCGGGTGGCGCGGGCCGCGACCATCGCCGAGCTGCGCGGCGCGGTGCCCATCGCCGGTCTCCAGGTCGAGCACAGCCTGGTCGAGCGCACCACCGAGCAGGAGCTCCTGCCGGCCGGCGAAGCGCTCGGCCTTGGCGTGGTGGCCTGGTCGCCGCTCGGCGGCGGCATGCTGACCGGCAAGTACCGGCAGGGCGAGAAGGGCCGCGCCGAAGGCTTCGGCGGCAAGGTATTCCAGCCGGAGAATTCGCCGCAGCGCACCGCGATTCTCGACACGCTGATCGCGGTCGCCCAGGAGGCCGGCGTCACGCCCGGCGAGATTGCCATCGCCTGGGTCGCGGCCAAGGGCTCGCTGCCGATCATCGGGCCGCGCACGCTGGCCCATCTGGAGAACAATCTCGCCGCGGCAAAGGTGGCGCTGTCGCCCGCGCAGATCGCGCGGCTCGACGCGGTGAGCGCGATCCCGGCGGTCTTCCCGTACTCGGTCATCAACGATCCGGGAACGCGGCAAGGCTTCGCCGGCGGAAAGTCAGATCGGTTCGATTTCCCGGCCGGACCCGTGGTCTGATCCTGGCCGCGCGTTGCCTGGCGCGCGTGGCAGCATGGCTGCGCACGCCTGACGAACTTCCCCCTGGATAGCCTCCGTCCTCCGGAGCGCCGTCAGAAATACCCGGCCCGCAGCAGCGCGAGCATGTCCCGGGCCGCGCCTTTCACCCGCGCCGCGATGTCGTCCTCGGACGGCTGGCGAATCCCCAGCAGCACGTCGTCGAACAGCCCCGCCTTCAACAGTCCGGCGAAGGCCTGGGCGGCGGCGCGCTGGTCGCCGACGCGCCAGCCTTCGCGCGCGCTCCACAAGTCCAGGTAGCCGGCGAACCTGGCGTCCCGCACGCCCGCCGTCTGCTCGAGATAGCGCTGTCCCAGCTCGGGAAAGCGGTGCGCATCGCGCACCACGACCCGGTAGAGCGCCAACTGCTCCGGCGACAGGACATGGCGCAGGTATTCCTCGCCGGCCAGCGGCAGCGCCTCGGCGGGCGCGGCGGCATACCAGGCCGGCGGCGCCTCGTCATGTCCGGCGTGGGCCGTGCCCGGCATCTTGCCGCATGCCGCCTGCATCACGGCGCTGAACAGGTCGTCCTTGCTTTCGAAGTGCCGGTACAGGGTCTTGATCGACACGCCGGCGTCGGCGGCGATGCGGTTGACCGACGCCTGCGCGTAGCCCGCTTCCAGGAATGCCTTGAGCGCGGCCCCGACGATGAGGGCCTGCTTGCGTGCCATCAGCGCCGCTTTCGGATTGTCCGTTGACCAGGTTTTTGCCATGTGCCTCCCTGTTGCCTCTTGACAGTTTATACGACAGCGATCATTGTCGTATATACGACAGCGATTGCTGTCGAATTGAGGCGGCTGCTGTCGTTCACGCCGCTTTCGCCGTTATTGCCACTGTTTTCGCCACCGCTCTCGCCACTTCGTACACGCCATGACGATTTCTCTCGACCAGCCGCTTGACCTGCCCTGCGGCGCCACGCTCGCCAACCGTCTTGCCAAGGCGGCGATGAGCGAAGGGCTCGCCGATGCCGCCAACCATGCCACGCCGCGGCTGGAGGCGCTGTACCGCCGCTGGGCGGGCTCGGGCGCGGCCCTCCTGCTGACCGGCAACATCCAGGTCGACCGCTGGCACCTGGAGCGCCCGAACAACATCGTGATCGACGACGGTGGCGGGCGCCGCCAGCTTGCCGCGCTCGCGCGGGCGGGCACGGCGCGGGGCGCGCATTTCTGGGCGCAGCTCAGCCATACCGGGCGCCAGGTCAGCAGCCACATCAATCCCGCGCCGCTGTCGTGCTCGGACGTGGAGATCGACGTGATCCGCAGCGCCGGCTTCAGCTTCGCCAGGCCCAGGCCGATGACCGAGGCGGAGATCGCCCACGCCATCGGCCAGTTCGCCTTCGCCGCGAAGGCGGTGAAGGACGCCGGCTTCACCGGCCTGTCGCTCCATGCCGCGCACGGCTACCTGATTTCGCAGTTCCTCAGCCCGCTGTCCAACCGCCGCGGCGATGGCTGGGGCGGCAGCCTCGAGAACCGCGCGCGCTTCCTGGTCGAGGTGATCGCCGCCGTGCGCGGCGCGGTCGGGCCGCGCTTTCCGGTCGGCATCAAGCTCAATGCCTCGGACTTCCAGCGCGGCGGCTTTACCCACGCCGAATGCGTCGAGCTGGTGAAGCGGCTCGACGATACCGGCCTCGACCTGCTGGAACTGTCGGGCGGGTCGCTGGAGCAGCCCAAGGTGGTCGGCGTCGCGGTGAAGGACGAGGGCGAGGACGGCCCCCGCGCCGGCAGCGCCGCGCGCGAAGCGTATTTCGTGGCGTTCGCGGGCGCGGTGCGCAAGGTCGCCAGGATGCCGGTGATGGTCACTGGCGGCTTCCGCAGCGCCGCGGCGATGCGGGAGGCCCTGGCAGCGGGCGACCTCGACGTGGTCGGCCTCGGCCGTCCGCTGATCGCCGATCCCGAGTCGCCGCGGCGCCTGCTCGCCGGCGAGATCGACCGGCTGGCGGCGCCGGAAGCCGCGCTGAACCTGTTCCATATCCTGCCGTGGAACAACATGCAGCTCGAGCGGCTCGGCGATGGCCTCGATCCCGACCTCCTGATGACCGGCGAGGCCGCCGCGGCCGCGTTCGCCGAACTGGAAGGCCGGAACATGGCGGTACTGCTGGATCATCGCCGGCGCCTGGCGGGCGCGAATTCCTCCCAACCCTCTGCAAGCGGAGCAGCAGCATGAAGATCTTCATTACCGGCGCGGCCGGCTACATCGGCGGCTCGGTCGCCGCCAAGCTCGTGGCCGCGGGCCATGACGTGACGGGCCTGGCGAGGTCGGCGGAGCAGGTTCCGCTGCTGGAAGCGCGCGGCATCCGCGCGGTGGCCGGCACGCTGGACGACGCCGAGGTGCTCGCCGCGGCCGCCCGCGCCGCCGATGCCGTGATCCACGCGGCGAACGCCGACCACGCCGGCGCGCTGCTGACCCTGGCCGCGGCGCTGGAGCGCAGCGGCAAGCTGCTGATCCACACCACCGGCTCGGCCATCGTCGCGGACCATGCCGACGGCGCCTGTGCCGCGCAGACGCCGCTCACCGAGGACGACGCCTTCGAGCCGGTTCCCTACCGGCGCCCGCGCGTCGACATGAACCGCTATGTGCGCCAGGCGGCGATCGAGAAGGGCATTCGCTCCGTGGTCATCTGCCCGGGCATGGTCTACGGCGCCGGGCGCGGCATCCAGGCCGACAGCGACCAGATCCCGAAGCTGGTCGCGCTGTCCCGGCAGGCCGGCGCGGGCGTCTATTTCGGCCAGGGCCTCAACCGCTATTCGAACGTCCATATCGACGACCTCGTGGATCTTTACCTGCTGGCAATGGAAAAGGCGCCGGGCGGGTCCTTCTTCTTTGCCGAGAACGGCCACGCCGCCTTCAACGAGATCGCCGCGCTGATCAGCGACCATCTCGGCTTCGGCGGCAAGACCATCGGCCTGCCCATCGAGCACGTGATCCGCGAGTACGGCGAGGCCGGCCGCCTGGGTGTCGGCTCGAACAGTTTCGTGCGCGCCGCCAATGCGCGGCGCCTGGGCTGGTCGCCGCGGGCGCCTTCGCTGGCGGCATGGTTCCGGGCGCTGCCGGCGGCCTGACGGCGCGGCCGCGCCGGTGAAATGGGGCGCGCGGGCTATTCCCGCGTGCCGCCCAGCAGGTCGTGCGCGTCGAGAATCGCATACGCGATCTCGGGCCTGGCATCCAGGCAGCGGCGGATGGCCGCGGGGATGGCCTGCCGGGTCTTGCGGCACAAACCGGGCTGGTCTTCCACCCGGATGCTGATCCCGCGCGTGGTGCGCACTTCGTGGATGCTGGGAGTGATGGTGACGACGATGCCCAGCAGCGCCCGCATGCGCTCTTCCATCTTGCGCAGGTCGGCAAGGCTGGCGAGGCTTTCCAGGCGCGCCACCAGCCTTTTTTCTTCTTCCTGCGTGAGCTGCAGGATGCGGATGTCGGCGCGCGGGTCGCTCAGCAGCGCCTCGCGATTGCAGTTGCAGGCGCCAGGCGGGCATTCCTTGCGAATCGGAAACGGGGCGTTCATGTGGTCGTCGGGGCGGCGCGTGCCTCAGCCGGGGGGCGGTAGCCGCTTATCTTAAATCAGGATGCCGGCAGGGCCTCGGCCCGTTCGGCGGCGCCGGGCTCCCGCTCCGGCGCCGCCGCGCCGCGGCCGACCAGCAGTTCCAGGAAGGCGCCCGGCGCCGCATCGAGGCCGTGGCCGTCCGTCTTGCCGTGCTCGGCGTAGGCCACCACCAGTTCCCAGCAGATCTCGGGCGCCGCGAGGGGGACGAAGGACAGCGTCGCGCCGCGCGCCTCGGCCACCGCCTGCGGCACCAGCGCCACGCCGAGCCCGCGCGCCACCAGCGCCAGCAGGGTGTCGAGATCGCTGACCTCGAAGGCGATGCGCCGCTCCACGCCGGCTTCGCCGAAGCCGCGGTCGGCCAGCCGGCGCGTGCCGTGCGCCGGCTCGAAGTCGACGAAGGGCTCGCCGGCGAGCGTGGCCAGCGAGACTTCCGCCATGCCCGCCAGCCGGTGGCCGCGCGCGCACGCGAGCACCAGGCTTTCGCAGGCGATCTGCGTGGTCGCGAGCTGGGCCGGCGGCTCGCCGATCGGCAGGATGGCGAAGTCGAGCTTGCCGGCGCGCACCTTGTCCATCAGGTGCGAGGCGCTGCCCTGGCACAGGTGGACCTCGATGTCCGGGTACTGGCCGTGAAAGCGCGCCAGCAGCGCCGGCAGGTCGACGAAGGCCGGCAGGCTCTGGACCGTGCCGATGCTGAGCTTGCCGCGCCGCAGCGCCGCGATGTCGGCGACCATCTCGCGGCCCTGGCGGATCGCGTCGAGCGCTTCCCTGGTCTTGCCGAGGAAGGCGCGCCCGGCGGCGGTCAGGCGCACGTGGCGCGTGGTGCGGGCGAACAGTTTCGCGTCCAGTTCGTCCTCGAGCGAGCGGACCGAGGTCGACAGCGCCGACTGCACGATGTTCATGCGCTGCGCGGCGACGGTGAAGCTGCCTTCCTCGGCGACCGCCACGAAATGCCGCAACTGTCTAAGCTCCATGCGTTTCCTTGTTTTCCAGTGATTTATCTCCGTATGGGATAAATCGAATCTCTATCTTCTATTGGAAAGATAAGCGCGCAGCGGGCATATTGCAACGGTGCAGCGGGTTTGCCCCTTGACCGAAGGGGCGGCCGGCTCGCAGCCACACTTGACGGAGTCATGCATGGAACAGATTGAAATCGGCAGCTCGGGCATCCGGGCCTCGCGCATCGGCCTCGGCACCTGGGCCATCGGCGGCTGGATGTGGGGCGGCATCGACGAGCGCGAGGCCATCGCGACGATCCAGCGCGCGGTGGAGCTGGGCGTGACGCTGATCGATACCGCGCCGGTCTACGGCTTCGGCCGCTCGGAAGAGATCGTCGGCAAGGCGCTGAAGGAAGCCGGCCTGCGCGGCAAGGTGCAGATCGCCACCAAGGCCGGGCTCGACTGGAAGGACGGCAAGGTCTTCCGCGATTCGCGCGCCGCGCGCCTGCGCACGGAGGTCGAGGACTCGCTGCGCCGGCTGCAGACCGACGTGCTCGACGTCTACCAGATCCACTGGCCCGACCTCGAAACCCCGCTCGAGGAAACCGCGCGCGTGCTGGAAGACCTGCGCCGCGAGGGCAAGATCCGCGCGATCGGCGTGAGCAACTTCTCGCCGGCGCAGATGGACGCGTTCCGCGCCGTCGCCACACTGGACGCCGTGCAGCCGCCGTACAACCTGTTCGAGCGCGACATCGAGGCCGACGTGCTGCCCTACGCCGCGCGGACCGGGCTGACGGTGCTGAGCTACGGCGCGATCTGCCGCGGCCTGCTGTCGGGCAGGATCGACGCGTCGACCACGTATGAAGGCGACGACCTGCGCAAGATCGACCCCAAGTTCTCGGGCGAGCGCTTCCAGGAATACCTGGCCGCGGTGCAGGCGCTCGAGGCGCTGGCGCGCGAGCGCTTCGGCAAGTCGGTGCTGGCGCTGGCGGTGCGCTGGGTGCTCGACAAGGGCCCGACCATCGCGCTGTGGGGCGCGCGCCGCCCGCAGCAGCTCGATCCGGTCGGCGAGATCCTCGGCTGGCACATCGACGCGCAGAGCATGGCCGACATCGACGCGATCCTGGCGCGCTGCATCCGCGAGCCGATCGCGCCGACCTACATGGCGCCGCCGGTGAAGCGGCCCTGAGGCAGGGGAAGGAGCGAGAGCGGGGAGGGCGCCGGCGCGGCCCTGCGCAAAGCCGGCAAACGGTTTATGCTCGCGGTCGCGCGTCCGCCCCGGTGCGGGCGCCAGCCAACCCCAGCCAAGGACACCCCCATGTCACTTTCCATGTATGAAGCTTCGATCCCGGTATTCCTGCGGGCCTTCGGCAATCTGTCGGCCATCCTGGACAAGGGCGCCGCGTTCGCGCAGGCGCAGGGCATGGACCCGTCGGACCTGATCCAGACCCGCCTGGTGGCGGACATGGACCCGCTGCCGGCCCAGGTGCAGCGCGCCAGCGACAGCGCCAAGGGCTGCGCGGCGCGGCTGGCCGGCATCGAGATGCCGTCGTTCGCCGACAACGAGGCCACGTTCCCGGAACTGCAGGAGCGCATCGCCAGGACGGTCGCTTTCCTGAAGACCATCCAGCCGGCGCAGCTGGAAGGCAGCGACACCCGCATCGTCGAGCTCAAGCTGCGGCCCGAGCCGGTCAAGTTCGACGGCAAGTCCTACCTGCTGGGCTTCGCGCTGCCGAACTTCTTTTTCCACGTGACCACGGCCTACGACATCCTGCGCCACAAGGGCGTGCCGATCGGCAAGCGCGACTATCTCGGCCTGCCCTGAGCCGCCGGCATGGCCCGGACCCGAATACGGTGGCGCCGCTTCGGCGCGCTAGTATTCGGGAATGAAGATCACACTCGAAGAACTCCAGGCCTTCGCCACCGTGGTGGACAGCGGCTCCATCACCGCCGCCGCCGAGCAACTGGGGCAGACCGTGTCCGGCATCAGCCGGGCGCTCGGCCGCCTCGAGGACAAGGTCGGCACCACCTTGCTGCACCGGACCACGCGCCGGCTGGCGCTGAGCGAGGAGGGCGAGGCGCTGCTGGCCCACGCGCGCAGCATCCTGGCCTCGGTGGAACTGGCCGAGGAACAGATGGCGGTGCGCCGCGAGCGGCCCGCCGGGCGGCTGCGGGTGAACGCGGCGTCGCCGTTCATGCTCCACGTGGTGGTGCCGCTGGTGGGCGAGTTCCGCCGCGCCTACCCGGAGATCGAGCTGGAGCTCAACACCAATGACCAGATCATCGACCTGCTCGAGCACCGCACCGACGTGGCCATTCGCATCGGCACGCTGCGCGACTCCACGCTGCACGCGCGTCCGCTGGCCAGCAGCCGCGTGCGCGTGCTGGCCAGCCCGGCCTATCTCAAGGCGCGCGGGCGGCCCGAATCGGTGGACGACCTCGCCGGCCACAGCCTGATCGGCTTCAACCAGCCGGAGTCGCTCAACCGCTGGCCGCTGCGCGGCGCGATGGGCGAGGAAGTGCACGTCACGCCGCACCTGACCGCATCGAGCGGCGAGACCCTGCGCCAGCTCGCGCTCGCCGGCGAGGGGCTGGTCTGCCTGTCGGACTTCATGACCGAGGCGGACCGCCGGCGCGGCGACCTGGTGCAGGTGCTGATGCGCGACACCATCGAGGAGCGGCAGTCGATCAACGCGGTCTACTACCTCAATACGCAGCTGTCGGCGCGGATCGCCTGTTTCCTGGACTTCGTCGGCGCGCGGCTGCGGGCGGCGCAGTGGGCCAAGGTGCCGCCGGGAGCGCGCCGCGCGGCCGGCACGGCTGGAGCCGATCCGCTACCTGTGCGAAAATAGCGAGTTAGCCGCAGTAGCCTGGCCATTGGCCATCGATTCCGGGTGGCCGCCAGCTTGCCGGCCGCCCGCGCGGGATTGCCGTTCCGGCATCGCCGCCCGCCGGCCCGATCCGTCCGCCGGCCTTCCGCCGCCGCCCGTATCCGCAGCCACGCACGTCTGCCGCGAATGGCTGCCGCGCACCCGCAAAGACACACGACAGACTCACAACCGCCTTACCATCGCATCGCCATCAGCATGACTTACGCCGTCAAGGAAATCTTCTACACACTGCAGGGCGAAGGCGCCAACGCCGGCCGCGCCGCGGTGTTCTGCCGCTTCTCCGGATGCAACCTCTGGAGCGGGCGCGAAGAAGACCGGGCCGGCGCGGTCTGCCAGTTCTGCGACACCGATTTCGTCGGCACCGACGGCACCGAGGGCGGCAAGTACCGCACCGCCGAGGCGCTCGCCGACAAGGTCGCGGCGCACTGGCCGCGGGACGTGGAGGCCGGCGCCGCCGGCCGTCCGCTGGTGGTCTGCACCGGCGGCGAGCCGCTGCTGCAGCTCGACGCGCCGCTGATCGGCGCGCTGCACGCGCGCGGCTTCGAGATCGCCATCGAGACCAACGGCACGCTGCCGGTGCCGGACGGCGTGGACTGGGTCTGCGTCAGCCCCAAGACGGGCGCCGAGCTGGTGGTCACGCGCGGCGACGAGCTCAAGGTGGTGATCCCGCAGGACGGCCAGGATTTCGCCGCATACGAGCGGCTCGATTTCCGCCATTTCCTGGTGCAGGCGATGGACGGCCCGCTGGCGCGGCAGAATACCGCGCTGGCGGTGGCGTTCTGCCAGCGCCGCCCGCGCTGGCGCCTGTCGCTGCAGACCCACAAGCTGCTAGGCATCCGGTGATCCCGGCCAATCGTCCAGACCCTCGTCCCGAACGTTTCGTCCGCCCCGATCACCGCACCTGCACATACCGGCATCCATGAACAAGCAAGTCTCCATCACCCGCCGGCTGGAATTCGATTCCGGCCACCGCATTCCCAACCACGGCGGCCAGTGCCGCAACATCCACGGCCACCGCTATCGCCTGGACCTCACGCTGTCGGGCGAAGTGCTGCGCAGCGCGGGCGCCTCGGACGAAGGCATGATCCTGGACTTCGGCGACATCAAGGCGCTGGCCAACGCGCACCTGGTCGACAAGTGGGACCACGCCTTCCTGATCCATCGCGGCGATACCGCGCTGCTGAATTTCCTGCAGTCGATGGAAGGGCACAAGACGGTCGTGCTGGAAGCCGTTCCCACCGTGGAAAACCTGGCGCAGATCGCCTTCGACATCCTCGCGCCGGTGTTCAAGGACTGCTTCGGCCACCAGTTGCAGCTCACGCGCCTGGTGCTGTTCGAGACGCCGAACTGCTGGGCCGAGGTCAGCGCCGCGTTCAGCCTGCCCGCGCAGGACTGAGGCGCCGCGCCGCGCATGCCAGACCCGAAAGATCCGACCGACCCGACCGATCCGATGAACGCGCCGCTACCGCCCGCAGCCGGGCAGCCCGACGATGCCGCCGATCCCGCCGCCGAGCGCGACCGCCGCTACATGCGGGCCGCGCTGGCCGAGGCGCGCCTGGCCGAGGCCGCCGGCGAGGTGCCGGTGGGCGCGGTGGTGGTGTGGAACGACGCCATCATCGCGCGCGGCCACAACCTGCCGATCCGCTCGGTCGATCCTTCGGCGCACGCCGAGATGCAGGCGCTGCGCGCCGCCGCGCAGGTGGTCGGCAACTACCGCATGCCGGAGTGCGAGCTGTACGTGACGCTGGAGCCGTGCGTGATGTGCAGCGGCGCGATTCTCCACGCGCGCATCCGCCACGTGGTGTTCGGCGCGGCCGACCCCAAGACCGGCGCGGCCGGCAGCGTGCTCGACCTGTTCGGGCAGGCGCAGCTGAACCACCAGACCACCATCGCCGGCGGCGTGCTGGCCGACGAATGCGGCGGCATGCTCAAGGCGTTCTTCGGGGCGAAGCGGCGCGCGCAGAAGGCGGCGCAGAAGGATGCGCAGCAGTCTGCCCAATCCACCGGACAACCGGCGCCACAACCGGAGCCACAGCCGGCGGCACAGGCGCCCGATGCCGCGCCCACGGCCTGCGCGCGCTGTGGTACAACCACCGGCGACAACCCAAGCCACCCCGACCCCAGCCCGGATCCAGACGCATGAGCCAGTCGATGCCGAACCCAGCGCAACCCGCCAACCCCGCCACGCCGCCGACCGAGGTCCGCCTGATCGCCTCGTCGGGGTATCCGCACGACGTCGCCATCGCCGCGCGCGGCTGCGCCTGGCTCCGGCAGCATGGCTTCCACGTCGGCAACCCGGACGTGCTGGCGCGCCGCTACCTGCGCTTCGGCGGCACCGACGACGAGCGCCTCGCGGACCTGCACGCCATCGGCACCGGCGCGCCGCGCGAGCTGACGCTGGCCGTGCGCGGCGGCTACGGCATCGCGCGGCTGCTGGAGCGCGTGGACTTCGCCCGCATCGCGGAGCAGGCGCGCGCCGCCGGCACGCCCATCGTCGGCCACAGCGACTTCACCGCGTTCCAGCTGGCCTACCTGGCGGCCACCGGCGGCGTGACCTTCGCCGGGCCGATGCTGCTGGCGGACTTCGGCACCGAGGTGGTCGACCCCTTCATGTGGGAGCACTTCGCCGGCGTGATGCACGATGCGGCCTACACCATCGGCGTGGACGCGCCGCAGGCCGGCGGCCAGCCGTTCAGCGGCACCGTGTCCGGCACGCTGTGGGGCGGCAACATGGCCATGCTGTGCAGCCTGCTGGGCACGCGCTTCATGCCGGCCATCGAGGGCGGCATCCTGTTCCTGGAGGACGTCAACGAGCCGCCGTACCGCGTCGAGCGCATGCTGCTGCAGCTCGACCAGGCCGGCGTGCTGGGCGCGCAGCGCGCCATCGTGCTGGGCGACTTCTCCAGCTACCGCGTGACCGACTACGACAACGGCTACGACCTGCCCGCGGTGGTGGCCTACCTGCGCGAGCGCCTGGCGGTGCCGGTGCTGACCGGCCTGCCGTTTGGCCACTGCCCGCGCAAGCTGACGCTGCCGGTGGGCGGCCAGGCGCAGTTGAGCGCACGCGCGGACGGCTTCTCGCTGGCGCTGTCGGGTTATCCGGTGTTGAAAGCGGCCGCTTCCGCCCCTATCTGATGCCCATCGGCGGCTGATCGCTTCTTTCCCGGGCCCGCGGATGGTAAAATCGCGGGTTATTTCCCGGTCTCCGGCCGGGATTCTGTCGGGCTTCCCGGCCGCATGCCGGGACCGCGCACCGCGCCCTTCGCCGCGTGCGCGCGTTCCGCGGCATCGCCGCGCCGGTTCCGTGCCGTGCGCACCGGTGCCGCGCCGCCCGCGCCCCCTCATTCATACAAGGTTCCAGACGTGCTTTCTACCGCAAACATCACCATGCAGTTCGGCCCCAAGCCGTTGTTCGAGAATATCTCGGTCAAGTTCGGCGAGGGCAACCGCTACGGCTTGATCGGCGCGAACGGCTGCGGCAAGTCCACCTTCATGAAGATCCTCGGCGGCGACCTCGAGCCGTCCTCGGGCAACGTCATCCTCGAGCCGGGCGTGCGCCTGGGCAAGCTGCGCCAGGACCAGTTCGCCTATGAAGACATGCGCGTGCTGGACGTGGTCATGATGGGGCACACCGAGATGTGGGCCGCCGCCGCCGAGCGCGACGCCATCTACGCCAACCCGGACGCCACCGACGAGGACTACATGAAGGCCGCCGACCTGGAGGCCAAGTATGCCGAGTACGACGGCTACACCGCCGAGGCCCGCGCCGGCGAGCTGCTGCTGGGCGTGGGCATTCCCACCGACCAGCACCAGGGCACCATGAGCAGCGTCGCGCCGGGCTGGAAGCTGCGCGTGCTGCTGGCGCAGGCGCTGTTCTCGAACCCGGACGTGCTGCTGCTCGACGAGCCGACCAACAACCTCGACATCAACACCATCCGCTGGCTGGAGGACGTGCTCAACGAGCGCAACTCCACCATGATCATCATTTCCCACGATCGCCACTTCCTGAACTCCGTGTGCACCCACATGGCGGACATGGACTACGGCACGCTCAAGGTCTACCCGGGCAACTACGACGACTACATGGAAGCCTCCATGCAGGCGCGCGAGCGCCAGATGGCGGCCAACGCGCGCGCCAAGGAGCGCATCGGCGAACTGCAGGACTTCGTGCGCCGCTTCTCGGCCAACAAGTCCAAGGCGCGCCAGGCCACCTCGCGCCTCAAGCAGATCGACAAGATCAAGGTCGAGGACCTCAAGCCGTCGTCGCGCCAGAACCCGTTCATCCGCTTCGAGTTCGAGAAGAAGCTGCACAACCTCGCGGTGGAAGCGGACGGCGTCACCAAGACCTACGACCGCAAGATCATCGACAACCTGTCGATGGCGATCCAGGCCGGCGAGCGCGTGGCCATCATCGGCGAGAACGGCGCCGGCAAGACCACGCTGCTGCGCAGCCTGCTCAACCAGGCCGTGCAGAACGGCGTGCAGCGCGGCGTGGAAGTCGACCGCGGCGCCATCAAGTGGGCCGAGAACGCCAACGTCGGCTACATGCCGCAGGACACCTACGAGGAATTCCCGGACGACCGCGACCTGATGGACTGGATGAGCCAGTGGACCCAGGCCGGCGACGACGACCAGTCGCTGCGCGGCACGATGGGCCGCCTGCTGTTCTCGGCCGACGACATCAAGAAGTCGGTCAAGGTGCTGTCGGGTG